>Ga0308169_10002442_pt1 | contig 19261 bp, 24 predicted proteins | sample PhyBR1_2_FD_202139 | JGI IMG/M metagenome (GOLD analysis project Ga0308169, IMG submission 202139) | Phyllosphere microbial communities from UC Gill Tract Community Farm, Albany, California, United States - DLSLSB.R1 | ecosystem: Host-associated > Plants > Phyllosphere > Unclassified | place...
AAAACGGGAGTAAGGCATTTTGTTCGATCACCGCTACAGGCGACAGCGATGATCGGGTAACGCGTACGATGTCAGGCCTGTCAGTTTCAGAGTGTGCGGAAGAGGAAAAACCCTGACGGTTACCCTTTAGCCACTACCCGCTGACGATGACAGTCGGCCGGTTCCAGTTTTTGCCCCTGTGAAGAGATAACCTCCAGGCGTGGCAGCGGCTTTCCTTCCGCATTATCCAGCAGCACGGAGTGGGTTTCGCCCTTCTCAAACAGGTAACGCTCGCCCCACTGGCGCATCGCGACCACAACCGGAAACAGCGAACGGCCTCTTTCGGTCAGGACATATTCGCTGTAGGCGCTGCCGTCGGAGGCCGGAGCAATCTCAAACACCCCTATCTCCACCAGCTGCTTCAGGCGTGACGCCAGGATATTTTTTGCCAGCCCTAAATTCCGCTGGAAGTCACTGAATCTGCGGACGTCATCAAAGGCTTCACGCACGATCATCATGCACCAGCGCTCACCTATCGACTCCAGGGTTCTGGCGACCGGACACTCGCTGGTTCTCAGGGATTCCTGCTTAGCCATGCTCTTCTCTCACGCTGCCTGTCTCATGATGCCAGTTTAGCCACTCCGAAAAGAAGTTGCAAAAAAAAACCAGCCCGGTTAAAGATATCGCCAATCCAGTTTCAAATAAAAACCAGAAAGGAAAGCAACATGACCTGTACGATTGGCAAGGCGCGTGATCCTGAAGCCGATTCGCCCCCAGCCGCGATCCCGGTGCTCTCGTCCCGGATGATCTTTTTGTTCTCACTCACCTCTGCGCTGGCGGTCGCCAATGTTTACTCGGCACAGCCTCTGCTGGAGTCGATCGCCGCCAGCCTGCAGGTTTCCCCTGGTACCATTGGCACAGTGGTAACGGCCACGCAGAGCGGCTACGCCCTCGGGCTGATCTTTCTGGTGCCGCTGGGCGACTGCGTGAACCGCAAAAAACTGGTAATTACCCAGTTGCTGCTGTCCGTGCTGGCGTTAATCACTGCTGCGGTTGCGCCAGACCTGATGACGCTGCTCTGTGCAATGCTGCTGGTGGGATTAATGGCGGTGGTCACGCAGCTGATGGTGGCGTGGGCCGCCATGCTGGCATCGCCAGAACAGCGCGGACAGGTGGTGGGCAGCGTGACCAGCGGCATCGTGATCGGCATCCTGCTGGCGCGGTTTGTTTCCGGGATGATTGCTGACCTGGCGGGCTGGCGGGCGGTCTATCTGACGGCTGCCTGCCTGTTACTCCTGATCTCGCTCATCCTGGCGAAAGTGCTGCCCGCCACAGCAGGTCAGACGCGGCGCACATCTTATCCTCACCTCTTATTGTCTGTTTTCCGTCTCTTCCTCACGGAACCGCAGCTGCGCAGACGCGGGATCCTGGCGCTGCTGATTTTTGCGGCCTTCAGTATGCTCTGGTCTTCGATGGTACTGCCACTTACCGGCCTGTCACTGTCACACACCCAGACCGGGATGTTCGGCCTGGCCGGACTTGCCGGTGCGCTGGCGGCCTCCAGAGCAGGTGCATGGGCTGACCTGGGCCTGGGGCAGCGTGCCACTGGCTTAGCCCTGGCGTTGCTGACCTTCTCCTGGCTGCCGATAGCCGCGCTTCACACCTCGTTACTGTTGCTGATTTTCGGGGTGATCCTGCTCGATTTCGCCGTCCAGACGGTACATGTGATTAATCAGAGCCTGATCGTGGCCGCCCGACCCGAGGCGGCAAGTCGTCTGGTGGGTGCCTATATGTGCTTTTACTCGCTGGGCAGTGCGCTGGGGGCCATCGCCGCCACTCAGCTTTATACGCACTGGGGATGGCAGGCTGTCTGCTATGCCGGTGCAGCGGTCAGTGCCTCTGCCTTTCTCTGCTGGTCCGGAGTACGTCACTCATGAAATTAACGCATCTGCTGCTCGCCGTCATGATCACCGCCATCTGGGGGGTTAACTTTTCGGTTATCAAACTCGGCCTGCAGGCGGTCGACCCGTTTATCCTGGCAGGCATCCGCTTTACGCTCTGCGCCCTGCCAGCGCTGTTCTTTATTAAGAAACCGGACGTGCCGTGGCGCTACCTGATCAGCTATGGCCTGGTCTTCGGGATTGGCCTGTGGGGTCTGGTGAATCTGGGGATTAAAACCGGACTGTCGGCGGGCATCGCCTCGCTGCTGCTGCAGTTCAGCGCCTTCTTCACGCTGCTGCTCGGTGGCTGGGTATTTAAAGAGCGTCTCAGCCGCTATCAGATCGCCGGGTGTGCGCTGGCCTGCGCCGGTCTGCTGAGCATTTTTTTCATTACCGATGGCTCGGTGACGTTTTCCGGCATGCTGCTGGTGCTGGCAGGCGCGGTCGCATGGAGTATTGCCAATATCATCAATAAAAAAGCGGGCACCCGGCAGGTTTTTGCTTTTCTGGTCTGGTCGAGCGCCTTTGCACCCATTCCGCTCTTCCTGCTGGACGGGCTGGTCAATGGCAGCGCGGGCTATCACGCACTCTTCACCCAGCTGGATGTGAAGGCGGTGTTGTCGATACTGTTTCAGGTCTATCCCAATACCCTGCTGGGCTACTGGGTGTGGAACTGGCTGCTGAAACACTATCCGGTTTCAACGGTCGCGCCACTGTCGCTGCTGGTACCGGTGTTCGGCATCCTGGGTTCAGTGGCGATATTTGGCGAAACGGTTTCACCTCAGAAAATCGCCGCGCTGCTGCTGATCGTCGCCGGACTGGCCGTCGGGCTCTATGGCCAGCGGGTTGTGCGCTATTTCGGCGTACAAACCGGCTGACGGCGCCGTGGGGTGGCTATGCACCGTGCCGCTGGCAGAACGCTTCGATGTCACCGTGCTGAAAATCGGGCAGATTCGCCAGCAGTTTCTCCAGGGGCCAGTTCCACCAGGCAATGCGCTGGAGACGGGCGGCGATAGCCGGTGTAAAGCGCACCCGCAGTGGCCTGGCCGGAACACCGCCCACGACGCTGTAGGGCGCGACGTTTTTCGTCACGACTGCACCCGCAGCCAGCACCGCACCATCACCAATGGTGACGCCAGGCAGCACAATTACGCCGTGACCTATCCACACATCGTGACCGATTATCACCCGATCGGCGCGACGGGCGGAAAAGAAGCCCTGATCGCGTCGGGCGTCGGGGTGGTAATACTCCGGGCAGTAGGTAAAGCGATGCTGGGAGGCGCGGTCCATAGGATGATTCGGCGCGCCAATGCGCACCTGATTAGCAATGGCGCAGAAGCGCCCCACCTGGGTATCGGCCAGGCAGCAGTGTTCGCCGACATAGGAGAAGTCACCCAGCTCGCTATACTCCAGCGTGCTGTGCGCCAGGATCTCACACTGCTGACCCACAGTGGTTTCGCGCATCTTCACACTCTCATCAATCCAGGTGTGCGCTAATCGGGCGGGCATAACGGCGGCAATGGACATAAAACTCCCGGTCTGGATAAGCAGCGCCCCGGCGGCGTGCTTTTGCCGCACCACCTTACCCGCGTCCGATGACAGAGAATTGACAAAGAAAAAAGGCGGAGTGGTTAGCTCCGCCTTGTTTCAAGTTCCGGTTAACCTGCGTGACCGGTCAGTTGCATAAGGGCAACGATGATCTGCAAGATGACCCGGATAAGATCCAGAATCAGCTTAGTCAGTTCCATCACTTTCCTTCTCCTTTTACAGGAGCGCGCTGTTCGGCAACCAGGGCTTTGACTCTACCCGCCGGGCGCCTAAGCACATCTTTGTGGAGAGGGCTGAGCGGCACTCATGGTTAAAGCCACAGGCCAGCACCACCTGATGCCTGCCGGGATTTTAAAACCGTGCCCCTGGGAGCGGCCAGTCGACAATGAGGCGATGCTCAACACTCAACACCTGTATAAACATACAGCATTTTGGCGAAACTTGAAATCCTTAGCCGCACATTTTACAATCTTGTTTGTGGAGAGTGCTGAGCACCTCGTTCGCAGCGCGGTTACCAGCCGGGTAGCGAACAAAAAATAAAGGATTTGGCGAAATGCCAAATCCTTTTTTTATGCCTGCTTTCTGCTTAAAAAAGCAGCGCAATGCTTACTTCGCGGCGCTGATTCGCCACACGGTATTACCCGCATCGTCAGCAATCAGGACACCGCCCTGTTTGTCGCTGGCCAGACCGACCGGTAATCCACGCACCTGCTTTTCGTCGTCCGTCAGGAAGCCCGAGACCACCGTCTGCGGCTGACCCACCGGCTTGCCGTTTTCAAATTTCACCCACACCACTTTGTAGCCATTCAGCGGCGTACGGTTCCAGCTGCCATGTTCACTGATAAACGCACCGCCCTGGTATTGCGGCATGTTATCTGCGCCGTAGAACAGCAGCCCCAGCGGAGCGACATGCGAACTCAGGGCATAATCAGGCTTAATCGCTTTCTCAACCAGATCGGGACGCTGCGGTTCGGCACGGGTATCCACATGCTGACCAAAGTAGCTGTAGGGCCAGCCATAGAAGCCTTTGTCCTGCACTGAGGTCATGTAGTCAGGCACCAGATCGGAGCCGATTTCATCACGCTCGTTGACGATGGCCCACAGTTTTCCGCTCTGCGGTTCCCACTGTAAGCCGGTCGGATTGCGCAATCCGCTGGCGTAGATCCGGCTGGCACCGCTGGCCGCGTCCACTTCCAGCACCGCGGCGCGGCGATACTCTGCGCCAATGCCGTTCTCGGTGACGTTACTGTTGGAGCCGACACCCACATAGAGCTTGCTGCCATCGGGGCTGGCCAACAGCGCTTTGGTCCAGTGGTGGTTAATCGGCCCGCCCGGCAGTTCCGTCACCTCTTCAGGCGCGGTGCGGATCTCCGTCTCCCCTTCGCGATAGGGGAACTTCACCAGGCTGTCAGCATTCGCGACGTAAAGGGTATTGCCAATCAGCTGCATACCAAACGGCGAGTGCAGATTCTCAATAAAGCGGTGCTGCTCCCATTTGCCATTGACGTTGCGCAGCAGCGTAATCCGGTTGCCGCCAGCGCCGCCCTTACCTGACGCTTTCTGCACAATGCCCATGATCAGCTGTTTAGGCCGGGTGGTGGGTTTGGCCGGGCCGTTGGATTCCGCCACCAGCACATCATTATTCGGCAGCACATAAACCTGACGCGGATGCTGCAGATTGTCAGCGATCTTTTCGATTTTCAGCCCGTCAGCCACTTTTGGCATTTCGCCCGCTTTCCACGGCGTGCCTTCCGGCACCTGCATCGGCGGCATAAAGAAGTTCTGTGCCTGCGGCAGTTCAGGATTCGGTCCGATCTGCTTTTGCGGATCGACCAGCGCACCATCATCACAGCCTGCCAGCAGTGCTGTCAGGGTAAGCGCGAGCAACGTTTTATGCGGTATCTTCATGGTGGCTCCTCCTTAAGCGCTACGCTGACGTAACGCAAGTTGCACATTCGCCAGCAGCAGCAGCGCTACCACCAGCGTCGAAAGCGTCACGCCCAGCGGGATGACAGCGGCGGCATCACGGCTGTGAATAAACGCATTGACGATAGCGATCACAATCGCCACCAGCCAGAGCCAGAAATGACTCTTTTCCGCACTGTCACTGCCGCGGAACAGATAAACCAGCGCGATGAGTCGCGGCACAATCGCCAGTATCAGTCCCAGCGCAATCAGCCAGCCTGCGGCATCCGTCCAGAACAGCACAAAGGTCTGGCTATAGAGAATATCGAACAGCCAGGCCGCGACAAAAAAGCCCAGCGGCACCGGCTCCAGCAGAGCGTACAGCGTCACGGCAAAGGCCGATCTTCCCAGGGTATTGCGCATGTTTCTCTCCATTTTTAACGTGAATGCGGACCGCGTCAGACGTCGCGCTGCTCAGAGCAACTGACTCCGCGCCTGTAAAAGATTAGTAAATCTGAAGAGAAACAGAGGGTTTATTCAGGAGGAATTGCAAATCAGGCGGATGACGTCCCTGTCATCGCCGGTCAGTCAGGGTTTATCAGCGGGTAAAGTGACCCAGTATCCTGGCTGATAAGGCAGCGGCAGGAACTTCTCGTGGAACGTGCGGAAGGTGGCGTCCGGATCCAGATCGGCAAACAGATCGGGATGCAGCCATTTCGCCAGCGCCTGGATAGCCACAAACTGGTAAGGGCTGTCGTAGAACTGATGCCAGATGGCGTGGACATTGCCGTTGTGCGCCACCGGCAGGGTTTTAAAAGCATCGCGCATCATCAGCCCCTTAAGACGCGCGGTAGCCTCGGTGACATTGGCACCCGGACCGACGCCGACCCATTTTCCCACGGTATTGTAATTCTTCCAGTTAGCGCCGGTCACTACCACCACATCCGGCTGGCTGGCGATAATCTGTTCCGGGTTAACGGTGCCGAAGGTGCCAGGGATCAGATCTTTAGCGATGTTACGACCGCCCGCAATCTCAACCATCTGACCAAAGTTTTCATTGCCAAACGACATGCAGCACTCGTCGCTGTAGCCGCCTGCACGGTCAATCATCACTTTCGGGCGGTAGCCGGTAAAGTTCTTCAGACGCGAGGTGACAAGGTCAATCTGCTGCTGGCGGAAGGTGATAATTTCCTGGGCACGCGCCGGTTTGTTCACCAGTTCGCCCATGATGCGGATACTTTTCTCAGCATTCACCATCGGCGCTTCGCGGAAATCGATAAACACCACCGGCACGCCTACTGCCTGCAGTTTTTCAATCAGCTTGCCTTCATCGGTGGCGGCTTTGGATTCCAGATTCATCAGCACCAGATCGGGCTTCAGGGTTAACGCCTGCTCGACGTTGAAAGTGCCATCTTTCGCACCGCCAAAGGTCGGTAATTTTTTAATTTCCGGATAGCGTTTTTCGTAAGCCTGATAACCGTCCCAGTCCGCTTTCGGGAAGTCGTCACGCCAGCCAATCACCCGTTTAAATGGGGCATCGGTATCAAATGCCGCCAGCAGATACATCTGACGGCCCTCACCCAGAATGATGCGTTTTGCCTCCTGCGGCACCTCGACCTGACGGCCTGCGACATCGGTAATCAATTTGGCCGAAGCCGTCCCTGCCAGCGTGAGCAGCCCCAGCGCTAAAAACCATTTTTTCATTGTAAAAACCCGCACAAATGATAATGAGAATTATTAATGTAAAGCGGCGTTACTATCACCTAAAACAGTGGTCAGGGGAAGTCATCCGGTTAAATGTTTTTTGCGGCGGGGTTAACTGGCGGAGTTTCGCTCAAAGCGATCCCTTAAGAGGAAAAAGCGCAGCGTGTCGCTGCTCACAAAACGGTCAGCTTTCGTGAATATGTTCACAACACCCTGGGCAGTTGCACACATATTAGCCATTAATCGTATCGTTTTGGCTAATGCGTTAATGAATTGTGAAGGCTAGATTGAAAATGAAACAGCGTTTTAATAATTCATCAGGACAGACTGCCACAGGAGCTTAACCGTGAAGATCAGCGCCATTGATGTCACCCTTTTTACCTATCCCACCCAGCGTTGCGCCGACAGCGCCGGGCACTCCCACCCTGGCCCGGAAAATGATGCGCAGATGGCGCTACTGACCCTGACCAGCGAGGAAGGCGACTGTGGTTACGCCTTTGCGCCGCCGGAAGTGGTGCGATCCCATGTGGTTAATGCCTTTTTCCGCAAAGTGCTGATCGGTCAGAACGCCTTTGACCGGGAGCGTCTTTGGCAGGATCTGGTGCACTGGCAGCGCGGCAGCGCCCATCAGCTCACCGAGCGGGCGCTCTCCGCTGTGGAGCAGGCATTGTGGGATCTGATTGGACGGAAGCTGAAACAGCCTGTCCACAAACTGCTGGGCGGCTATCGCGAGAAGATCCCGGCTTACGGCAGCACCATGTGTGGTGACGAGCTGAGCGGTGGATTATCAACGCCGGATGAGTATGCGCAGTTCGCGGAAAAGCTGGTGGCGCGTGGGTATCAGGCGATCAAGTTGCACACCTGGATGCCGCCAGTCTCCTTCGCACCCAGCCCGGCGATGGATATCAAAGCGTGCGCGGCGGTGCGTGAAGCGGTGGGCCCCGATATCGCGCTGATGCTGGATGGCTACCACTGGTACAGCCGCAGTGACGCGCTGACCATCGGCAAGGCGCTGGAAAAGCTTAATTTCGCCTGGTTCGAGGAGCCGATGGAGGAAGAGAGCATGGCCTCTTACGCCTGGCTGGCCGAAAACCTCTCTATCGACGTGCTTGGTCCGGAGAGCCTGGGCGGTAAACATCACAGCCGCGCCGACTGGGTGCGTGCCGGAGCCTGCGACATTCTGCGAGCCGGTGCCAACGGCGTAGGCGGCATCTCGCCCACCCTGAAAGTGGCGAATCTGGCTGAAGCCTTTGGCATGGATTGCGAAGTGCACGGCAACGGTGCGGCCAGCCTGGCGGTGGTCGGGGCGATCCGTAACTGCCGCTGGTATGAGCGCGGCCTGCTGCATCCCTTCCTGGATTATGAAACACCGCCCGCCTACCTCAACAGCCTGATCGATCCGATGGACGATCAGGGATTTGTCACCCTGCCCACCCGCAGCGGGCTGGGTGAGGATATTAACTTCAGCTGGATTGAGACGCACACGCTGAACCGCTGGTAAATCGCACTACCGAAGTACGGCAAACAATAATAACCCCGTCGCCCGCCTGCTGCCTGCCATCCCGGTGGCCAGCAGCAGGCAGAGTCGTAAACGGGAAAACCTCTGACCTGCTGGACTTTACCTATGACCCTGACACAACGATGTGGCGCGTGGCTGATCACGCTGCTGGTGCTGACGGGCAGCGCGTCAATCCAGGCAAAGACCCCGGATGACCAGCTGATCGTCGGCATGAATATGAATAACCTGCTCACCCTGGATCCGGCCGCTATGACCGGCAACGAGGTGGTCGGCATTGTCGTGAATCTCTATGACGGACTGGTCGAGCTGAACCCGCAGCAACTCACCGAGGTGCGCCCGGCGCTGGCGGAACGCTGGTCAGTCAGTCCGGATAACCGCACCCTGACTTTTCACCTGCGCGACAACGTCAGGTTTCACTCCGGCAATCCGCTGACCAGCGCCGATGCGGTCTGGTCGATGCGGCGGGTGCTGCATCTGAACCTGGCGCAGGCGTCGGTGTGGAAATCGTACGGTTTCAGCCGTGACAACGTTGACCAGATGATTACCGCACCCGACGACCGCACGCTGGTGATCACCCTGCCCAGACCTAACGATCCGCAACTGGTGATCTACTCGCTGGCGGCGCTGGGCAGCATGGTGGTGCTGGACAGCAAAACCGTGCAGCAGCATGAGGTGGATGGCGACTGGGGCAACCGCTGGCTCACCACCCATGAAGCGGGCTCCGGCCCGTTCCGGCTGGATGTATGGCAGGCAAAAGATGTGCTGCGCATGAGTCGTGCGACCGATTACTGGCGCGGCGAGGCGAAGATGTCGCGGGTGGTGTTCCGCCATCTGCAGGAGTCGCAGACCCTGCGGCTGATGATGGAGAAAGGCGATCTGGATATCGCCAGTAACATGGCGATCCCCGACGTGCGCGCCCTGCGGCACGACCCCGACCTCACCATTGATGCGGTAAGAAAAGGAACGATCTACTACCTGGCGATGAGCATGAAAGATCCGCACTTCGACAATATCAAAGTGCGGGAGGCGGTACGCTACTTGGTCGATTATCAGGGCATCAATAAAAGCCTGATGACCGGCTATGGCGAGCTGCATCAGCGCCCGATTCAGGCTGGCATGCCCGCCACGCTGCCCGATCCCGGTTACCGGCTCGATGTGCCGCGCGCCCGCGCACTGCTGGCTGAAGCGGGTTATCCGGACGGCTTCGACACCACGCTGCGGGTGCTGGCCGATCAGCCCTTTCTGAACATCGCCATCGCGGTGCAGTCGACGCTGCTCCAGGGCGGGATCCGCGCAAAAATCATCACCGGCACCGGTAACCAGATCTATGGCGCGATGCGCGATCGCCAGTTCAGTCTGCTGGTCGGGCGCGGTGGCAGCGGCGTGGAGCCGCATCCCCACTCCAGCCTGCGCGCGCTGGTCTATAACCCGAATAATGCTGACAGCGCCCGGCTGACCAACTTCCAGGGCTGGCGCACCGGTTTCTATGACGCGCAGCTCAACAGCATGATCGATCAGGCGCTGGTGGAGCGCGACAAAACCCGCCAGCAGCAGGCCTATTACGCCATCCAGCAGCGCTATGACCAGCTGGTGCCTGCACTGATGCCGATTTCACAAATGCTCGACTCCGTGGTGGTCAGCAACCGGGTGCAGGCTTATCAGCCGCATCCCTCAGCGACCACCTTCCTCCGCGATGTCTGGAAAACCCCTGAAGCCAAAGCGGGAGGCACCCTATGATCCTGACCCTGACCCGAACTCAGTGCCGCCGCATCAGCCATCGCGCGGTGCAGGTAGTGATTACCCTGTTCGGCCTGCTGCTACTGACCTTTTTTATTGGCCGGGTGATGCCGCTGGATCCGGTGCTGGCGATTGTCGGCCCCGACGCCGATCAGGCCACCTATCAGCAGGTTTATCACCAGCTCGGCTTTGATAAACCGCTGTGGGTGCAGTTTGGCATCTACCTTAACGCGCTGCTGCATGGCGATCTCGGCCATGCGCTGCTCACCGGTCAGCCGGTGGTGCATGACATTGTGCGCGTCTTTCCGGCAACCGTAGAGCTGGCCACGCTGGCGATTGTGATTGGCGCAGGACTGGGCGTGCCGCTGGGTGTGCTGGCGGCGGCACGTCGCAACAGCGTCATCGACTATGTGGTGCGGATGCTCAGCCTGGCCGGTTACTCCACCCCAATCTTCTGGGTCGGCATGATTGGCCTGCTGCTGTTCTATGCCCATCTCGGCTGGGTCGGCGGCGCAGGTCGGGTGGACTTCAGCCTGGATGGCATCGTGCCACGTCGCACCGGCTTTATGCTGATTGACGCCCTGCTGGCGGGCAACAGCCAGGTGTTCTGGAATGCGCTGAATCATCTGGTGCTGCCCGCCTCGCTGCTTGGCTTTCACTCCATGGCCTATATCAGCCGCATGACGCGCAGCTTTATGCTCGCGCAGCTGTCGCAGGAGTTCATTCTGACCGCGCGGGTCAAAGGCCTGACTGAATGGCAGGTGATCTGGCAGCACGCCTTCCGCAATATCCTGGTGCAGCTGCTGACCGTGGTGGCGCTGGCCTATGGCTCGCTGCTGGAGGGCGCGGTGCTGATTGAAACCGTCTTCTCCTGGCCCGGCTTTGGCTCTTACCTCACCGGCAGCCTGATGCTGGGCGATATGAATGCGGTGATGGGCTGTGTGCTGGTGGTGGGCCTGATTTTTGTGCTGCTTAACCTGATCTCCGACCTGCTCTATCAGGTGTTCGATCCGAGGACCAAAGTATGACGATCTCTTTTGACGCTGCGTCTGTGAGTCATTCCCGTGAGCGGCTGGTGCGCTGTCAGCGTTTTGCTGCCCGCTGCGGCTATTTCCTCTGGCGCATGGCCTGTAATCCCCTGACCGCGATTGGTGGTGGCATTGTGCTGGTGCTCTGCATCGTGGCGCTGTTCGCGCCCTGGATCGCGCCGTATCACCCGCTGGTTCAGGATCTGAACAATGCGCTGACGCCTCCCGGCGCGGCCCACTGGTTCGGCACCGACGAGTTTGGCCGGGATATCTTCAGTCGTCTGGTGTGGGGCGCACGCATCACGCTCTACATCGTGCTGCTGGTATCGGTCACCGTCGGGCCGCTGGGCCTGCTGCTGGGCGTCACCGCCGGTTATTTTGGCGGCAAAGTCGACGGCGTGCTGATGCGCGTCACCGATATCTTTATCTCCTTCCCGAGCCTGGTACTGGCGCTGGCCTTTGTTGCCGCGCTGGGGCCAGGTCTGGAGCATGTGGTGATCGCGATTACGCTCACCGCCTGGCCACCCATTGCCCGTCTGGCCCGCGCTGAAACGCTGTCGCTGCGTCAGGCGGACTTTATCTCGGCGGTGCGCTTACAGGGCGCGTCGCCGCTGCGGGTGCTCTGGAAGCACATTATTCCGCTCTGCCTGCCGTCGGTGATTATCCGCATCACCATGAACATGGCGGGCATTATCCTCACCGCCGCCGGGCTGGGGTTTCTCGGGCTGGGCGCGCAGCCGCCGGATCCGGAATGGGGCGCGATGATCGCCAGTGGCCGCACCTACATGCTGGAGTGCTGGTGGGTGGTGACCGTTCCCGGTCTGGCGATCCTGATTAACAGCCTGGCATTTAACTTCTTAGGAGATGGCCTACGTGACCTGCTCGATCCCCGCAGTGAGTAACGCCTCGCCGTTGCTCGACGTGCGCGATTTGCACGTGAACTTTGTTAACGGACGCCAGATAACCCCGGCGGTGCGTGGCGTCTCCTTTCAGCTCGGTCAGGAGAAGCTGGCGATTGTCGGTGAGTCCGGCTCCGGTAAATCGACCGTGGGTCGCGCCCTGCTGCAGCTGCATCCGGCTAAGGCGCGCATTGAGGCGAGCCGGATGCAGTTTGGCGATATCGACCTGTTGCACGCCAGCCCGGCAGAGATGCGCGCCATTCGAGGCAAACGCATCTCAATGATTATGCAGGACCCGAAATATTCGCTGAATCCAGTGATCCGGGTTGGCGAGCAGATTGCCGAAGCCTGGCGCAGTCACCATCGCGGCCAGAAATCGGCGGCACGTCAGCGGGCGCTGGCGATGCTGGAGGAGGTGCAGATCCGCGATCCTGAACGGGTATATCAGCTCTATCCCCATGAGATTTCCGGCGGCCAGGGGCAGCGCGTCATGATCGCCATGATGCTGATCACCGAGCCGGAACTGGTGATTGCCGATGAGCCCACCTCTGCGCTGGATGTCTCGGTTCGCCTGCAGGTGCTGGCGCTGCTGGATGATCTGGTGAAAGCGCGCGGTCTGGGACTGATTTTTATCAGTCACGATATCAATCTGGTGCGCAGCTTCTGCGATCGGGTGCTGGTGATGTATGCCGGGCGCGTGGTGGAGTCGCTGGCCGCCAGCGAACTTGACCGCGCGCAGCATCCCTACACCCAGGGACTGCTGGCAGCACTGCCCGACCTTGATCGGCGGCGCACGCGTCTGCCAGTGTTACAACGTCACGCCAGCTGGCTAACTGACTAAGGAGTTACGATGATTGAGGTGAAAAATCTCAACCTGAGTTTTGGTGAAGAGGGTCGCCGTAATCAGGTGCTGTTCGACGTCAGCCTGCAGGTTAAACAGGGTGAAATCTTCGGGCTGGTCGGTGAGTCGGGCTCGGGCAAAACCACGGTGCTGAAGTGTCTGGCGGGCCTGTTTAATCACTGGCAGGGAGAGCTGACCATTGATGGCCAGCCGCTGGCGCACCGCATCGATCGGGCGCGCTGCCGTCAGGTGCAGATGGTGTTTCAGGACCCTTATGGCTCGCTGCATCCGCGTCACACGCTGGGCGATATCCTTGAAGAGCCATTACAGATTCAGGGTATCGGGCAGCGCCAGCAGCGCGTCGTGGCGATGCTGGATAAGGTCGGGCTGAATCGCGCCTGGCAAACGCGTTATCCGCACCAGCTTTCCGGTGGTCAGCGTCAGCGCGTGGCGATTGCCCGGGCGCTGATTTTAGAGCCGCGCGTGCTGCTGCTGGATGAGCCGACCTCCGCGCTGGATGTTTCGGTGCAGGCGGAGATCCTCAATCTGCTCAGCGATCTGCAGCAGCAGGAGAACCTGACCTATCTGATGGTGACGCACGATCTCGGCGTGGTGGCGCACCTCTGCCATCGCGTGGCGGTTATGCAACAGGGCAAGGTGCTGGAGACGCTGGATGTGCCGACGCTGGTGGCCGACCGCGCCGCGATGCCCTACACCCGGATGCTGGTAGAGGCGAGTCGCCATTACAATCCGGCGCTGGCGCAGCAGAGCTGACGTTCAGCTGATGTCGGGAAAGAGAGAATAAAAAAAGGCCGGTCAGACCGGCCTTATGACCCCGGATGCGTTAGTGGGTCAGCTGACGCACAAAAGCGACGATTTCCTGATTTTTGCCATGCTCAAACAGACACTGCTGGAAGCGTGGGCCACTAACGGCAGTACGCACCAGTTCAGGGTCGATGGCGCGCAGCGTGTCGAGGTAGTTCTCTTTGATCACGGCAGCTTTGACCTGATTCAGCAGACCGGCATTACGCACCTGCGGCTCTTTACGCTCTGGCGGATAGCCATTGCCCTTCTCGCCGGTGAAGGCTTTTTCAAAGATAAAGCGCAGGTTAAGTTCAGCGCCCCAGCCAAAGCCTTTGGCGAACGGCAGAGATAAGGCATTACCGTTGTTGATCTGGGCAAACAGGTAGGCATCCGCCGGATCGATACAGTAGCCGCAGACGACGCCCGGATGAATGTTAAGCGACATCAGCGCGCCCTGCCCGGTGCCGCAACCCGCGACCACGAAATCCACGGCCTGGCTGTTGAGCAACACGCTGGCCTGAATGCCGAGGTGAATATAGGTCAGGTGGTGATCCTGCTCATCGCTCATACCGACGTTGAAGACCTGATGGCCCAGTGGCTGTGCGACGCCTTCCAGTTCTTTCAGCACGGTAACGTTTTTAGCGGCCTGGCTGTTTTCCATCATTAACGCGATTTTCATGATCTACCCTTATAAATTAATTGAAACACCGTTTCATTTTAGTGAAAAACCACTAAAGTGCATAAACTAATTCACCCGAGTGCTGTGAGATCCATCACAAAACGGTCACCGCAGCAGGGGCAACCGCAGGAGGATTGCGATGTTTATCTACCATAAAGAGCGACCACTGGAAGATCTGGGCAACGGCGTGACCCGCCGCGTGCTGGCGTACGGCGGCACCATGATGGCGGTAGAAGTGATTTTTGAGAAAGAGGCTGTCGGCCCGCTGCATCACCATCCCCACGAGCAGCTGACCTATGTGCTGAGCGGACGTTTTGCCTTCACCATCAATGGTGAAACGCGTGAGGTGGGCGCAGGAGATACGCTCTACAAAGCGCCCAATGTGGTTCATGGCTGTGTCTGTCTTGAGGCGGGCACCTTACTGGATACGTTTACACCGCAGCGCGAAGATTTCCTGACCGCTAAATAATGCATGCGGCCCGGTGGGCCGCCTGTTGAACTGACGCATGACTGACCTGATTTCCCCGCCTCCGTATCCTGCTTCAGGCCCGCAGAATTTTTCTGAAATTCCATCTTCCGCTAACTTAATGATTAGCTGACATTTACGCCGCAACCGCGCTGCGCTTAGCTTCGTCCTGAAAATCAATCGGGCAGATTTCTGTACAAACTCCGAATCGTTGTATAAGTTTAATAGCAACCGCCGAACATTTTTTAACCCGAAACAGGACAATATTATGCCAATGCAAAACACCCTCACGTTGCCGGTGAATCACAGTGGCCCGGTCAAAAATGAGTTTAGTTCATCCTTTGCCGTGTCTGAACAGGACAAACTCAACTTTCTGATCGAAGAGTTACTGGAAGCGGGCAAGGAAAAAAGCTGTATGGAACTGCTGCGCCATCTGGCATCCGCAGACAGTGCAGAAGAAGAGGCATGCTGCCGCGAACTGCTGACGTTGCTGATGGCACAAAAATGAAGTCAGTTGCCAGCTGTTCAGCGCCGATTCACCCCTTTCTGAAAGCGTATCTGATATCGCACTCAACGCCTGACCGCACTTCCCCGTTCAGGCGTGTCAACATGCCCAGCGAAAGCCGCGGTTTTTTCTGAATGCAGTAACGCCCGCAGCAGCAGAGACTGTTACGCGCGGTAAATCCGGGTTTTACTCACCAGCAACTTTATGCCTCTCATTGCTTATCTCTCCCCTGTTTTGTTAGCCTGAATCCCGCTTCGGCGAGACCTGCTTTACTTTCCCTTCGCGTAATGCGCGCGGTTCACTATCAGGCTGACACAGGAGTGATATGACCATGACTTTTGCCCCCGCCACGCTGCATCTGCTGTGTGGAAAAATTGCCTCCGGGAAATCGACGCTGGCGGCTGAGCTGAGCGCCGCCCCCGGTTGCGTGGTGATCAGCGAGGATCAGTGGCTCGCCGCGCTCTATAAGGACGAGATGCAGTCGGTGGCCGATTACGTGCGCCATGCAGCAAAACTCAGAAAGGCGATGACGCCTCATCTGGTCGCGCTGCTTAACGCAGGCGTGTCGGTGGTGCTCGATTTTCCTGCCAACACCCGGGCGAATCGCGACTGGATGATGTCGGTGATTAAGGCATCCTCTGCCGACCATCGCCTGCATTATCTGGACGTACCGGATGCGCTGTGTAAATCGCGCCTGCACGCCCGAAATCAGGACGGCGAACACGCCTTTGCCGCAACGGACGAGCAGTTCGCGCTGATTACCCGCTATTTCGAAGCGCCGCAGGAGGAAGAAGGCTTTAACCTGGTGCGCCACGGTTAATGCCTTCTGGCGCGGGATCTTAAGAGAGGTCGAGTGCCGCGAGCACGTCAGCAATCTGCTGGCAGTGCGCATCGGAGAGCGGCAGCAGCGGGCGCGGCAGGCAGTCGCGTTCGGTCAGTCCCAGCAGCCCCGCCGCGGCGCTGATCACCCGGAAACTGCCGCCATGCTGGCGGAACAGCGCCCATAACGGCTGCAGGCGATCGGACTGCGCCCTGACGCTCTGATGGTCGCCTGCGGCCGCCGCTTCGGTCATCGCTTTTGCAACGCGCGGAAACAGTCCGCCGCACACCGAATACCAGCCATCACAGCCCGCAATCAGCCCGTTGGCGGCAGAAGCATCGCCACTGACGCCAATCGACACGGAATCTGGCAGCGTGCCGCGCAGCTGAGCGAGGCGATCGTTAGCCGCAGATTGCTCCGCCGGTACCCCAGGAATTTTCACTGACCCGACACCGGAAAGTGCGGCGATCCGGCTCAGCAGCGCATCGGAAAACGTAAAATGGGTGGTGCCGGGATTGTCATAGATACAGACTGGCACCGAGGCGTGTCGCGTTACGGTCTCGAAAAGCGTGAACACCTCATCTTCATTCAACGCCTGATAACCCAGCGGCGGCAGCAGTAAGGCAGCCGCGCCCGCCTGCTGCGCGTCCTCCGCCAGCGCCAGCACCTCGTCAGTGCCCACCGCACCAATGCAGATCATCACCGGAGTCGCTTCTGCATGTTCCACCGCCAGTTCTGCGATGCGCCTGCGCTGCGCGCGGGTGAGATAGGCGTAGCTGCCGGTGGACCCCAGCACGCCAAGGGAATCGACTTTTGCATCAGTCAGCCTGCGCAGCAGCCGCAAAAAAGCCGCCTCATCGGGCTTGCCTGCCGCAAAGGGAGTAAGGGGGAACGCACTGAGTCCGCTGAACATATCATCTGCTCCATTACGAGATTGCACCGGCTGGAGGTCGCCCCTGCAGCCATATTTCGTTACCGGCCGAAGCATCAACCCGCCCCGCCCGCTATTTTTGCGCTATCACCCAAAGGAGGATAGCGATGATTGCCGTACTATTTGAAGCCGAAGCCCGACCCGAACACCAGATGCGTTACCTGCAACTGGCTGCCGACCTTAAACCGCTGCTGATGCAAAACAGCGGGTTTATCTCTCTTGAGCGCTTTCAAAGCCTGACCGATGAGAAAAAAATTCTCTCGCTCTCCTGGTGGCGTGATGAAGAATCGGTGCTGGCCTGGAAGCGCAACCTCTGTCACCAGGCCGCACAGCGTGAAGGCCGCGAGACCCTTTTTGCCGGTTACCGTCTTCGCATCGTCACGCTGGTCAGAGAATATGCCTCACAACAGGGAGTAAATTAACATGTTCGATATTCATGTCATCCTGCAAAATAGTCCAGGCACACTTTCCCGGCTCACCACGCTGCTGGGCCGTCATGGGATTGGACTGGAAGGCGGCGGCCTGTTCTCCTTTGGTGAACAGAGCCACGCTCATTTTCTGGTCGAGGAAGGCGAACGGGCGCGGGCCGTGCTGGAAGCCGGGGGTATCGCCGTCGAGGCGGTTAACGTCCCGCTTATACGCAGGTTACCGCAAAAGCGTCCCGGCGAGCTGGGGGCGATCACTGCACGCCTTGCCGATGCCGGAATCAACATACTGGTGCAATACAGCGATCACGCTAACCAGCTGATCCTGATCACCGATAACAATCGATCAGCCGCCGGGCTGACCACAGAATGGGCACGCTTATCTGATGGCAACACCACAACCGCATAACGCACCTGACGATAGCGAAGCACTTGAGAATGCGATTGTGGGCGTCGCCGCCGCAATGGCCGATGCGTCACGGGTGAAGATGCTGTCCGCGCTGATGGATGGACGCGCCTGGACCGCCACCGAACTCAGTGCCGTCACCGACGTGGCGCCCTCAACCGCCAGCGCCCATCTGAACCGGTTGATCAACAGCGGCTTGATCGTCTGCGTGGCGCAGGGGCGTCACCGTTATTACCGACTGACCGGCAGTGACATCGCTGCGCTGATTGAGAACATGATGGGCGTATCGTGGCGACGGATTGCCGCGCCGGTGAGCACCACCCCAACATCGCTTCGCACCGCCCGCACCTGTTACGACCATCTGGCCGGTGATATTGCGGTGCAGATTTATGCCGTAATGGCGCAACAGGGCTGGATCACGCCGGAAGGCAGCGCTGTCACCCTGTTGGGTCTGCAGCAGTTTGCGGCGTTGCAGATTGATCTGTCGCAGCCCGGACGCCGCAGAGCCTGCTGTGGCTGTCTCGACTGGAGTGAGCGCCGGTTCCATCTCGGCGGCTACGCGGGTGCAGCGCTGCTGAGTGCCTTTGAAACGCAAGGCTGGCTAACCCGGCAGCCTGGCTACCGTGAAGTGGTGTTTACCGTGGCGGGCGTCCAACATTTACGTCAGATTTTTGGCATAACCTTTCCCTGACGCCTTGCTGCCTGCGTACTGAACCCTTTTTGCCGCCAGACTCTGCGCTGATGGCCTCAGACAAGCCAGATTCCGCCTGTTCACCTGCAACACGCTTATGAAATCTGTCACATTTCCGCAAACTCCTCTCAGACCCACTAACAGGCACAAAAAATCATCCCGCCATTTAACCTGTTGAATGCGAAACACTTTAAGTGATAACGCCTGGCAATCATGCGGCTGGCACATTAATCGATGCCCTTTTTGCACTTATTTAGCGCCGGGCGCTGATCCACTCTTCAGTGACAGGCGCGGCAAAAAGCGTCATACCTTACTGGAGTTACTGATGCAGACAACCTCACCCATGACTCACCGCGCCAGGATTGGCGCAATATTCCGTGTTACCTCAGGCAACTTTCTCGAACAGTTCGACTTCTTCCTGTTCGGTTTCTATG
>Ga0308169_10002443_pt1 | contig 19256 bp, 15 predicted proteins | sample PhyBR1_2_FD_202139 | JGI IMG/M metagenome (GOLD analysis project Ga0308169, IMG submission 202139) | Phyllosphere microbial communities from UC Gill Tract Community Farm, Albany, California, United States - DLSLSB.R1 | ecosystem: Host-associated > Plants > Phyllosphere > Unclassified | place...
AGAAACTGGCTTGCTGACTGGCGACTTGAGCACGTGGCCCCAGTACTGGCTCATCTGCAGCAGGCTGGCAATGGGCGCAATCACCAAATGCAAAGACATTCGGATCGGATAAAGTTTGCAGCGTTGCATACACTTTAAGGCGGTGAATATTGTCCTTCTGAAAGTCGGTTAACTTTTCTAGCACAGCTGGAGCTTTAATTCCTGCGGCCCAGACTTTCAGTTCTGCATCGATAGCGCTGCCATCGGCAAAGTAGACTTTGTCTTGATCGACTTTAGCCACCCGATGTTTGGTTAACACCTTAATTCCAAATTGCTCAAGTTGACGGCGGGTATGCTTGGCTACCGTTTCAGAAAGTGCAGGCAATATCCGGTCAGCAGCTTCAATCACGGTAATATTGACATTTTTCGGGTCAATTTTATTTAGCCCGTATTTAAAGAAGGTTTGTTTGGCCTGATACAGTTCGGCAGCAAGTTCTATACCGGTTGCACCTGCACCAATAATGGCAATATTTAATGCCCGTGTTGTCTCTTGATTTTGGGCTTCAAGGTATAAGTGTAGTAAATCTTGATGAAAGATATCAGCCTGTTTACGACTGTCCAAAAAATGGCAGTGCTGTTTGACGCCTTCAGTATTAAAGTCGTTCGAGGTTGAACCCACGGCAATAATCAGGGTGTCATAATCCAGCTGAATCTTCTTTTGCCCTGAATCTGGTTCAGTCTGAGCGGGTTTGGATAACTGCGCTGTTTCAAGAATAATGTGTTTGGCAGCTGGGTCGACCTGCGTCAAACTGCCTAAAACAAACTCATAATGATGTTTGGCGGCATGCGCAAAATAATTGGTTTCTTCGGCATGTGGATTGAGGCTGCCGGCAGCAATTTCATGTAAAAGCGGTTTCCAGATATGGGTCAGTTTCTGATCCACAAGCGTGATTTTTGCTTTATGATTTTTACCTAAACTATTACCCAACTGGGTCGCAAGTTCTAAACCACCAGCACCGCCACCCACAATAACAATTTTATGTAGATTACTCATTTTGGGACCTATTTATTATTTTCAAGACGAAAAAAAAAGATGGCCTTAATATGCCATCTTCAATTCATTGCTTTTGTTCAGATTGTTGTACAGCTTACATAACGTAAAGAAATTTCACGTAATTAGCCTAGAGGATAAGTTTTGACTTCAATCTCTTCACTTGAGAAAAAACTGAAAAGCTGTTTAAACCATATCGCAATTTTCTGGAAGAAATTGGCTTCTTCAATTTGCACATCATCTTCAATGGCAATGGTGCGAATCAGCTGATTATTTTGATAAACATGCACGGTTGCCAGTTGCATAACCTGAGCGACAGGAGCAGTCAGGAGCTTTTCTTTAATTTCGACATTTAAGTGAGTTTTGGTTTCTTGTAAAGGTTCTATGGTTTGAATTGTTCCATTGCCCGTATTCAACATAATTCGCTGATTGACCGTATCATAGGTTTTTAGGTCAATGGCATAAGGTTGATCGTATAAAGATGTGGTCACAATTTGCGGTTTACTGGTTTCCAGTTTAAACATTTTTAACGTGGATTTAATGACCGGTAATTCAGCAATCAGCTGTTTGTCTTTAATGGCTACTTCATTACGAGTATAGGTATACGCCATATTTAGCAGGGTATGGGCAATTTCAGCACGTTTTAAAGCATTTTGGGTTCCCATCACCACCACAATCAGGCGACGTTCAGGCAGTTCAGGATTAGCGGTAGGGCGGTGTGCAGTCAATGCCAGGTTATATCCCGCAGCTTTGGTAAAGCCGGTTTTTAAACCATCTACACTTGGGTCAAATTTAAGCGCCAAGTTGGTTGCACGATGAAAACGCTGGTTATAACTGAAACTTGGCATCACTGAATAATGCAGGTATTCAGGCGTTTCAGCTGTCAGAGCCTGACCCAGTAACGCCATGTCATGAGCAGATGAGTAATGATCTGGCATGGTCACGCCTGGTGCATTGGCAAAATGGGTATCATTCATCCCTAAAGCTTTTGCCTCTAAATTCATGCGTTCAATAAAAGCCGGCACAGTACCTGAAATGCGCTCAGCCAACGTCACCGCAGCATCATTGGCTGACATCACGATTAAACCCGCTAGAAGCTGATCTACAGTAATCTGTTCACCTTCTTTCAGATACATTTGTGACTCATCCCACTGCACCATTTTTACTACCGGTGTAGCTGTGATGATTTCATCCTTTTTCAAATGATCTGCTGCAATTTCTTTGAGTGCAATGTAGGCAACCATCATTTTGGTCATGGATGCCGGTGCGCGTTGCTCATGACTATTGTGTTCAGCAATGACTTGTCCAGACTGGGTATCTAGAATGGTCCATGCAGGAGCTTCAACACTTTCAGGTACAAGGTTCAGTAATGCAGCATTGCCTATCGTGGAGCACAATAAACTGAGTGATGCGAGGAGGTAGATGACAGCTTTCAATGATATTCCTTATTTGCCAATCCATTGACAGTAAAAATACAAAAAATATGAGGCATGCTATGCCTTTTTTTAGTGAATGGCTAGTCGGAATTGTAGACAATTAAGACAGTTCAGCATTGCTTGGTAAAAAAATGCTAAGCTAATCGTTAAGTTAACTTTTTTAAATTTTATATTGCCCATTATGTTGCATTATCAAATCGAATTTGACGATTATCGTCAGCATTTAATTCACGTGACAGTTCGCTTTTTAGCAGACCCGACACAAGTCCTTTCTTTACCGACCTGGATTCCAGGTAGCTATCTGATTCGTGAATTTTCAAAGCATATTGAGTCAGTTCGTGCTTATGATGAAGATGGACGCATTTTAAAAATCCAGAAATTTGAAAAGAATAAATGGCGCCTATTTAATACCGATCATGAGCTGATTACGGTGGAATATGATGTCTATGCTTATGATTTATCTGTACGTGGCGCCTATGTCGATCAAACCCGACTTTATGTGAATCCGGCCTGTGCGTGCTTGGGACTAGAAGGGCAGGAAGATAAAGCGGTTGAGGTTGAAGTGTTCCTTCCGGATGAGCTGAAGCATTTTCAATTGGCTACCGGCTTAGCTTCTAAAAGTCTGGTTAAAGGGCGTTATACCTTAAAAGCTGAAAACTATGCCCAGTTGATTGATTCACCATTTGAGCTGGCAGAGCAAACGCGCTTTAGCTTTGAAGCCAATGGAATTGCGCATGAATTTGTGGTGTCTGGCAAACATGCCATGAACGCCGTGCGTATGCAGCAAGATATTGAAAAAATCTGTAGTACCGAAATTTCAATGTTCGGTTCGGCACCATTTAGCGACTATACCTTTATGACCATGGCGACCGGTAATAGTTATGGCGGTTTGGAGCATCCGAACAGTACCAGTCTGATTACCCCGCGTGATGACTTGCCTAAAGCTGATGAACCTGCTGAACCCTCTGCGGATTATCAGCGTTTTCTGGGTTTATGTAGTCATGAATATTTCCATTCCTGGCTGGTCAAATTTATTCGTCCTGAAAATTTCGTCAATTATGATTTAAACAAAGAAGGCTACACTTCATTATTATGGATTTTTGAAGGTTTCACTTCTTATTATGACGACCTGATTTTGCTGCGTAGCGGTGTAATTTCTCAAGAATCCTATCTGAAATTATTAAAGACACAGATTGACCGCTATTTACAAAATCCGGGACGTGCGATTCAAAGTGTTGCGGATTCAAGTTTTGATGCCTGGGTGAAATTCTACCGCCAGGATGAAAACTCGAATAATGCCGGTACCAGCTACTACAACAAAGGTTGTTTAGTGGCGCTTTGCTTAGATTTAGGCTTGCGTTTACGCGGTTCAAGCCTGGATGCCTTAATGCGTAAATTGTATAAAAATGCGCAAAATGGTGTTCAAGTGCATGAGCGCACCATCTTTGAATTGTGTAATGAATTGACGGGTGATAACTGGCTTGAACAGATCAATCATTTGATCAATACCACAGATGAATTGCCGCTAGATCAGTTGCTTCCTGAGTTCGGTTTAAGTTTTAACGTTAAAAATGACAAGTCTTTGCCATTTGGTTTAAAGCTTGCCGATAAACCTGAAGGCGTGGTGATTCAACAAGCGCGTCGAGATGGAGCAGCTGTTCAGGCTGGCTTGTCTGCCAATGATGTGATTGTTGCAATTGATGGCTTGAAAGCGACCAGTAAACTGCTAGAAAAATATGCGAAGCAGGAAGGTAGTTATACCGTTCATGCTTTCCGCCGTGATGAATTGATGACTTTTGAAGTTCAGGCCGGTGGTTCTGAATTGAGTGAAGTCGAGCTGAAAGTTGAAGATCAGGCCAAAGCAGAGAAGTGGTTAAACGCTTAATTTGCAAGCTGTATAAAAACCATGTAAAACCGGTGCTTAGGCATCGGTTTTTTATGTTTAGTTCTTGGCAAATTTTTCGAAATTGAAGCTAAACCTTCGGTTCGAGTTAGTTTTGTTTCGTCAAAAGTAACCAAAACCATTGTCATCTGCTGAACTCGGCAAAGTAAATTACTAATTTAAGGGGTCGCAGAAACTTTAATGATCAAAGTCGTCCTGCCTCGAACAGCAGCAGATGACGTTTACGTGTATCAAAATTTTGTGAGAATTTTTAATAGATAATGAATAAGAAAAGTTTGAATTGGGGCGTCGGAATTACAGTAGTTTGGTTAGCTGTAATTGGCGTATTTTGGATTTTTGGAGGATTAACATCGTCATCATAGTTAAGTGAACAGGATGATTTTCTGGCAGGTTTGTCAGAAGGAAATGCGATTTAATTGACCCAATTGAGTTTGTTAAGTTCTATAAAAATGAACAACTATCATTAAATAGTTTCCTTTAAGCAGAGTGTTTTTTAGTCAATTCCCCCGATAGGTTGAATAACCATAAGGACTTAATAACAGCGGAATATGGTAATGTTCTAAGCTGCCATCAATTACAAATACTACAGGTACTTCCGGAAAGAAAGAACGCTGATTTTTTGCCTTAAACCAGTCGCCGGTTTTAAAGGTCACTTTATAAATGCCTTTCTGAAGATTGGTATCTTTGGGATATAAGTCCGTAATCCGGCCTTCACTATTGGTTTTCGCTTCATTAAGCTTGGTCCATTTATCACCTTGCTGTGCTTCCAAAACCACCGCTACATTTGACGCAGGTAAACCTGTATCCAGATTCAAGACATGAACACTTAAAGGATTTTGAGCAAAAATCACAGTCGAAAAACTGGCGATTGAAATGGAAAGAATGGATATTTTCATCATGCTGACTTCAATTCAAACTTTAAATCGGTCTACCTTATATAAGACACCTGTATTTTTGCATTAGCTATAAAAAAAGGGCGCATGGAGCACCCTTTTGTAAAAGAATATAATTAACCGCGACCACGCCCCCGACCGCGCGGCGCTTTGCTATTCGGACGCGTTGTACCATTGGTCTTACGACGTGGTTTCTCGCTTTCATCCATTTGCCAGATACGTTTAGTCCCGGATTTTTTAACTGAGCCATCTTTATTCTTACGAACCATTGGCTTGCCGCCTGTACCGCCCGGTTTTTTCACATAAGAACGTGAACGGTAAGGCTCTTCCGCAGGTACATCTTTAAAGTCCGGGTATAACAACGGTTCGATTTCTTTGGTTTCACCCGGTTGTAAACCCAACTGAACAAGATCAATTGAACCAATTTTAGTACGAATCAAACGTAAAGTTGGAAAGCCTACAGCAGCAGTCATACGACGAACTTGACGGTTACGGCCCTCACAGATTGAAATTTCAACCCAAGAGGTAGGCACAGACGCGCGGAAACGAACAGGTGGATCACGATCCCATAACCATTCAGGCTGTTGAACCTTAATGGCTTTGCCTGGAAGAGTGATGCCATCTTTAAGTTCAACACCTTTACGAAGCTGTTCAAGCGCTTCTTCAGTTACATCACCTTCAACCTGTACCAGATAAGTTTTAAACTTCTTATTGGCCGGGTTAGTGATGTACTGGTTTAAACCGCCGTGATCGGTTAAAAATACTAAACCTTCAGAGTCCATATCAAGACGACCCGCTAAACGCAAGGTTGAGTCGTCTACGAAGTCAGACATCGTCATGTGTGCTTCGTCTTTACGGAATTGGGAGAGGACGTCATAAGGTTTATTTAGAATGACAATTTTCACTGTAACCTACTAAAATATATAAAAGAATTCTGTTGGGGTTTTTGAGTTACCCGTTTAAACCCATTTTGGGAGTTGTTTGGATAAAAGTTGGTAAATAAAAGCCCACTATGTGTGGGCTATCATATCAGATTCTGTTTTGTGTTCTTCAACTTTATTCTTTAGGTATGATGAATGCCCAAATACATCTTTTTCTGAAAGTCGAACTGACTGCATAATATCGCCAGAGTTTTCCAAAGAATAAAATTTATCCTTTCTTATGACTATAACTATATGAACTCTTTCGCTCGAATTCTGCAATCAATTTCCATCACAATCCCTCCAATCTTCTATCTGTTGTAATACCACTTTCTACATCTGCAATCGCCTTATTAAACATACCGATGGGCTGGGCGTGATCTGAAAATAAAGTCATTGTAATGATCTAAAAACACATAAATGCCGTTCGAATGTAAATAGAAGTGCATATACCCGAAATACTTCCCATCTAGAGCTTTTTTAACTCTTTCCAAGACCCTAAGTTTCTGCGCCAACTCATAAGCATTAAAATACTGTGCTATTCCTTCTTTCTTGATGCCAAAATTACATCAAAACAGGTTTAAACGGTTCATTATAAAACTAGCTTTAGGTAATTCGGCAAGCTCATCCCAACCAAATTTATTAATAAAATCAGCGGCTGTCATGAAACCTCTTCCAAAAGCTTTCACCACACCTCTCGGCAATCCGCTTAAATAAGTGCTAAAAAAGAGATAAAGCTTATTCAATTCCAGGTATTCAGAATTGATGATTACAATAAGTTTGAAGATATTATTTCCTATAATCCATCCTTATTTGCTCAAAATTAATTGACTGTTTAAATGTGATATAGCCTATCTTTGTTCAAGTGATCGCAGTGCAAGTTCAAGCACTCGATTAATTAGGTAGCTCGCGAAATGGGGAGCTTTTTTATATTTGAAATTTCTTCTAAAAGTATTGATTTTAAGTTCAGCTTATCTATAAATTCTTAAAAATTTAAAAATGATTGTTTTTTATGCAAGTTATTAATAAATATTAACTTAATTTGAACACCTTTAAACCTAACGCTCATATTTCTTATACTTATAATTTTATTGGATGATGGTATCTTTTTGTTATTCCAAGAACTTTAAAACAAAAATAATATTATGTGAGTTGAAAAGCCTACTTAATTTACAGCAAATTAAGTAGGCTTTTTATTGACTGATGAAAAGCTAAAGATATGTCTAGATGATACAAACTTAAATATAAGAAAAATCGTGAAATAGCTCTGGTCGACCAAGGACTGTATTAAATTAAGATATACATTTTATGTGGGATAAAGTTTACTTTTTGGTATATTCCATCATTGCAAGTTACTAATAAAAACGTAAATTTATAAGTCTACATATAAATAATACTAATGATATGCAAAATAAAAGATTAATGATTTTGATTGGAGTTTTAGTTGCAGGATCTCTTTGTTTGATGGCCACAGTATATGTTCAAGCTAAAAGACATGAAAGAGAAAACATTCAACGAGTTATCAGTGAAGCAGAGGAAGCGTTAAGGATTCAATCTTATCAATACTAAATCGGGGGCGAAATATAGATTTTGATTAATTATTAAATTGAAATATCTAGTAATAATTTGTCATTGATTAAATATTAATCTTATATATAATATGTAATTAGAATCTATCGCTGTAGTTTCTATCTTTATTTCTTGCCTCCTTTCCAGGAGGTATTTTTTTGCATGAAACAAAAGAAAAAGTAGTGTTGGAAGTTCTGTTCTGTTTTGCGATCTGAATAGAAGACTAAGAACATTTAACTAACAAATTGATTACTTGTCAGCCAAATTGTTAATAAACAATAACTTAATAAAGACATCATTAAACACAACACTACTATTTCTTATACTTTTTAAGTGAATTGTTGGTGATATATTTTAGTTATTCCAATAACTTAACAACAAGAAGAATATGTTGAGAACTGAAAATCCTATTTGATTTGGGAGAGTTAAATAGGATTTTTATTTTTCATTATATTTAAAACACTTAATAAACAGGAGAAAATTATGTTGCACTTTCTAATGTGTTTGTTTGGTCTTCATGGCGCAACCGAAATCGACTACACGGTAGATGATGAAGAAATAAAAGTGTGTCGAGATTGCCTGAAAGAGATTAAGTAAACCTGACTTGAGCAAACAAGTATCACTTGAAATGAACATGCCTATTTAGGAGAAAGGATCATTTTTAGTGTTCTTTATTTCTAAAAAGATGAGGATTGAAGCTAAAGCGAGTAATACTCCTAGTGCAAAAAAAATAAGGTCGGTTTTATAAAAGCCAACGATAAAGCTAAATGCGCTTGCCAATAAAAAACATACTAGAATGGCAGATAAAATACTGTATTTCATATTAATTATTATATTTATTGTTTTTGAGCTTATTAATATAACAAGATTTTTAGTTTTATGTTATTTGAAAAAGTGAATTTCTTCCGACGTCATCAGATAAGAAGATTACTTTTATTATTTCTAAAATTGATAGGCTTATCTTTTTAACAGACTAAAATTTAAAGATTACAATGAAATTTGGGTCTTTTAATTCGACTTTCATTTAGGTTTATACGTCTAAATGTTGATATCAGTAAAGATAATTAAGTGAATTTTGTCATTAAGTAATAGCTATTCTCAACATGCTTATAACTCGATATATTTAGATAGAGTTAAGAATAAGAAGTAACGCTAAGATGTCATACATAGAGATAGCCGAGCTAATTTATAAGAGAGTTTTGGATAAATATGGATTCTCTTCTGATAGCTCAAAAGATTTAAATTTACTGTTGATGGAACTTAAAAACATGATTGGCAAAACTCATTTCCAACTTAAACATGATTTTACAAATATTGATGATTTAAATGAGCAGCTAAAACTGAGTGATGGCAAGAGTGTAGACCTAATTCTTGCACCAAATAGATATCAGGATAAAGAATTCATACTTTGGTTAGCAGTTATCCTTCAAAATATAACGGATCACAATGCTCTTAATCAAAGAGATAAAAAAATTTATTTACCTATAAAATCACTGGGAAAAGACAATGGTGAAGCCATCTTGGCATATTTAAATTCTGAAGATTTTAATAGGGCAGAGTTTTAAGTTTTACTTATTAATAAGTTTCCATTAATTTTCACAGGTCGTATTCTCGTATATAGAACCCTTCGCATTCTAGAGGTTGAGGGATTTTTGTTTCTTATTGGGGTTAAATATGTGTCATAGATGCAAAAACGGAATTTAAAAGTAATTGAAAAATATAGATTAAAACAGAATTAGGTATTCATACTTATTCAGAATGACGATTTTCATAGGAAATGACTTCTATAACTATATAAAAATTAAGAAAGGTTAAGTTTTATTCAATGGGGAAATGTAGTTATTTTCAGTATAAATCTTAAACACAATGGAATTCGATTAAACTCTTATGTGATAAGAAAGGACGAAACAATTGCCTATTCGGCAATTATTTTTAGATATCGCTAGATAGAAAGGGAGAACCTATACAATGGGTTATCAGAAGATCGTTGTTCCTGTGGATGGTAGCAAAATTACCGTAAACGCAGATTTGTCACTCAATGTTCCAAACAATCCAATCATTCCTTTTATTGAGGGCGACGGTATTGGGGTGGATATTACACCAGCGATGAAAGCCGTTGTGGATGCTGCGGTTCAAAAAGCTTACGGTGGCAAACGTTCGATCGAATGGATGGAAGTCTACTGCGGCGAAAAAGCAGACAAAATTTATGGCACTTATATGCCGGAAGAAACTTTCGAAGCACTTCGGGAGTTTGTGGTTTCTATTAAAGGCCCATTAACCACTCCTGTAGGCGGTGGTATTCGTTCTCTAAACGTTGCATTACGCCAAGAATTAGATCTTTACGTATGTGTACGTCCCGTTCGCTGGTTTGAAGGCGTACCTTCTCCAGTTCAACATCCTGAACTGACAGACATGGTAATTTTCCGTGAAAATTCTGAAGATATCTATGCAGGGATTGAATGGAAAGCTGATTCGCCGGAAGCAAAAAAAATAATTAAATTCCTCAAAGAAGAGATGGGTGTAACTAAAATCCGTTTCGAAGAGAACTGCGGAATTGGGATTAAACCGGTCTCTAAAGAAGGTACACAGCGTTTGGTTCGTAAAGCCATTCAATTCGCAATCGACAATAACAAGCCAAGCGTGACCCTGGTTCACAAAGGCAACATCATGAAGTACACCGAAGGTGCATTCAAAGAATGGGGTTATGAAGTTGCGCTTGAGCGTTTTGGCGGCGAACTACTGGATGGTGGCCCTTGGGTTAAAATCAAAAACCCGAAAACCGGTAAAGACATCATTATTAAAGATGTCATTGCAGATGCGTTCCTGCAACAAATCCTGATGCGTCCATCGGATTACTCAGTGATTGCCACGCTGAACTTAAACGGTGACTATATTTCTGATGCACTTGCAGCAGAAGTAGGGGGGATCGGTATTGCGCCTGGTGCCAACATTGGTGGAGCAATTCAAATGTACGAAGCGACTCACGGTACTGCTCCTAAATATGCGGGTCAGGACAAGGTCAACCCGGGTTCAATCATCCTGTCTGCGGAAATGATGCTGCGTGATATGGGCTGGGATGAAGCAGCTAACTTGATCATTAAAGGTATTTCCGGTGCCATTGCGAATAAAACAGTGACATATGACTTTGAACGTTTAATGCCTGATGCGACTTTGTTGCGTTGTTCTGAATTTGGTCAGGCCGTGATTAACAATATGGAATAAGTTTAAGGCTCATACCTTAGGCGAGAAAAACCCGTACGAGTTGCGGGTTTTTTTATATTTACAGAAATCATATTTCATTCAAAATAATTAAAAACTTAAGATGAAATCGCTCACATCACTTTAATTCTTGAAATGAATGTATCCACATCGAAAAATGTTTAAACAGACTTTTTGTTCAGGTTTAATACTTGCATTAATACTGCTTTCAGGTTGTCAGCCGCCAGCTTCAGGTGAAGCAGCAGGCATGCGTTATCCCATTTTATATATGCAATTACAAAAAACGGACTTGCCTGCCCAGCTTGCAATGCCGGTGGAAAACTTTAAAGCTCGACAAATACAAGACACCTGGGGTGCAGCACGAAGTGAAGGACGAACCCATGAAGGAATTGATATTTTTGCCAAGCGAGGAACACCGGTATTAAGCACCACCCAAGGCATCGTAGCTCAGGTCGGAACCAATAATTTAGGCGGCAAAGTGGTCTGGATTACTGGTCCAGATTTAAGCCGGCATTATTATGCCCATCTGGATAATTACGCTGACCAGATTCAAGCCGGGGATTGGGTAGAAGCAGGTGAGGTGATTGGTTATGTCGGTAATACAGGCAATGCTAAAAATACCCCGCCACACTTGCATTATGGAATCTATTTAAATGGACAGGGATCTGTAAACCCTTATCCATATTTAGCCCCATCTTCATAAAAAAATTTAAAATTCAGAGTGTTTGTTGGGTTCGCTTGCAGTGCTTTGAGCGGGTATGCCATGCCAGTTGCAGCGTTCCGAGTAACAAGATAAAAGAAGCTAATAAAAACTGCTGGTGATAGGTTACGCTAAAATGTTGCAGGGTACTAAAACTTAAACCGCCAATCAGTTGAACTGAGGCAAAACTCAGCGTCGCAATGCTCCACAACTTTTTATATGCCACGCCATAGAGTTGTAGAATCGTATAAGAAGTCAAAAACACCACTGCCGGATTGAGCATGCCTGTAAAAAAAGACGAGGCAAAGGTCAAGAGAGGGTTGAGACTTAAAGTTGCAATAAAAATGGCCATAATATACAGACTGTAAAGAATTTTCAGGCTAGTAAAATTTCCAAATTTTCTCGCTAGTGCGTAAGCGGTAAAAGCTCCTAAAGCGCTGCCTAAGCCATAAAGAATCCAGTTAAAGTTGATCCAGAACAAACTTAGTCCTAATTCGTGACTGAGATAATCGATCCAGAACAAGGAATGGGGAATATAGGCAAAAGCGCTGCTTGCATAGGCAATCAGTAAACTATAGAACAGGGTATTTAATCGGACTTCTGTTGAACTCTGATTGGCTTGGGTGAACAATTGATGTTTAAACTGTTGCAGTAAAGAACTCAAGCCAATACAAATGATCAGTGCAAAGCTGCATAGAATCAGCCATGCCGTTTGAGTTGAAATTTGGTCCAGATAAGGCAAGAAAAGCGTTGCCAACAGAACTCCAATGCCAATGCCGCTAAAACCAATAAAATTGATTTTAAAACGGTCCTGAAGATCACAGCACTGCGCCACCACGCTAGGTGACAGAATCATCAGCAGACCACCGCTTACCCCAGAAACCACACGCCAAAAGATGTACCAGACTTTGGCAAAATCTGAAAAGGCGCAACAGAGTAAACTGAACATACCGGTAATCGCTGCAATCTGAATGTATCGCGTCATGATTTTAGTTTGAGGCAATCGCATAGCCCAAAATGCACCGATTAAATAACCCAGCAAATTCGCACTGCCTAAAAGACTGGCAAAACCTGTTGTCCAGTCAAAGGCTTCACGTGTGCTGGGTAACAATGCGGTATAAGAAAAACGTAAAATACCAATTCCTAAACACATGCTTAAGCACAGAAAAATACTGAGTTTGATATTTTTTGAGGACATCCATGTACTCACAATAGGTATAAAAGGTGAGTTCAATAAATAACATGAGTAAATCAGATTGAATAGCTGAGCAAATAATAAATAACTATAAAAACAGCGGCATTTGAATCATGAAGTAATATCTAAGAAGAATCTTATAAAATTGGGTCACATAAACCCTTTAGTTTGAAAATTGAATTTTTTGCATAAAGGCATACAATGCCGCTACTTTATTGTACTTTTTTAAATTATGAATCTCTCCTATCGCGCTGATATAGATGGCTTAAGGGCCATTGCTGTTTTATTGGTGATTTTTAATCACATCGGAATAGCTTTATTTTCCGGTGGATATATTGGTGTTGATGTCTTTTTTGTGATTTCAGGTTATTTAATTACCCTTATTTTAACCCAAGATATCCAGTCCAAAAGATTTTCCATTGCACGCTTTTACAAGAAGCGTGTGGTGCGTTTAGCACCTGCCTATTTTACGGTACTCAGTGTGGTCAGTGTGATAGCTTGGCAGGTGATGCTTCCTGGTGAATTGACCCAATATTTTGATAGTGTCATGTATGCAACCCTGCTGATGGCGAATATCTATATGCGCAATAAGGTGGGAGATTATTTTAGCCAAAGTGCTGAAGGTATCCCTTTATTGCATCTCTGGTCGCTAGGGGTAGAGGAACAGTTCTATATTTTCTGGCCTTTATTGTTATTGCTGTTTGTAGGAAAAGTTTCCCGTAAACAAACCTTAGCTATAGTGACCGCGTTAATCATTAGCTTAGTATTTTATGCTCAGCACAAGTTGACTCAAAATGCAGAAAAGGCTTATTACAGCATGCCGGTACGTGCTTTTGAGTTGCTGATTGGTGCATTAATTTGTTTTTTACCGCAGTTAAACTTGCCAAAAAAAATTCGGCAAAGTCTGGTTTGGGTCGCTTTAATCGCATTATTTACAGCGGCCATTTACTTCGATAAGCAAACTCCATTTCCAGGCTTAATGGCGCTTATTCCATGTTTGGCGACAGCATTCATTATTTATCTTGGGCAAGGTACCTCATCCAATAATCTATTACTGAGCAATCGCTTGAGTACTTGGATTGGAAAAATTTCTTATCCTTTATATTTATGGCATTGGCCCATTATCGTGTTATTCGGCATCTATATGCGGCCATTAAATGCTGAAAATCAGGTGGTGATTGTACTGCTGTCCATGATGTTGGCATTTTTAACTTATCAGCTTATTGAAAGGCCAACCAAACGTTTTGTGATGGCAGCGAATTACAAAGTGATTCTCATTGGTTTTCTGCTGCCAGCCATAAGTTTTATCGCCATTGCACAGCTCATCAATATCAAGCAGGGTTTTCCAGACCGGTTTCCTCAGTCTGTTCATAACAAGCAAGCAGCACTTAATTCATTTGCGCATGTGATCCGATATAAATGTATGGATACTGAGGATCCTAAAGCTTTACCCGATCCGAATGAGTGTGTGCTGGGCCAACCGAAAGCCAGCATCGACTTTTTATTGATTGGCGATTCTCATGCAAACGGTTATAGCGCCATGCTGGATGAATGGGCGAAAGATGCGCATTTACGCGGCTATGACGTCACGCAAAGTTCAACTTTCTATTTACCCGGGGTGCAGCGTTCAGAGGTCAATTTCAAGGGATGGAAAAAACTCGACAAGTTTGCATTCAGAAATAAGGCCATTACAGATCATCTTGCTAAAACACATTACCGAACCATTATCTTGGCGGGTTCCTATGTGCCGTATTTTAGTGATGAAGTGAAACTTGAAGATGGTGTGCATCATTCCAATGCAGCAATCTTTAAAAGTGGTTTTATGAAGGCTCTGGAAATAGCCTATCAATCCAGTGAGCAGGTGATTCTGCTGAATGATGTACCTCGTCTAGACCAAGACGGAGTGCCGGCAGATTGTAATCTTCGCAACGAAATTTTAAATACCCATGCCCAATGTACTGTGTCCAGAAAAAATTATGAGGCACAGCTTAAACAATTCAATCGAATTGTTGCCGAAGCGAAACTGAAATACCCTAACCTGAAAATCATTGATCCGACCAAGGTGATGTGTAATCAGCAGGAATGTAAAATTATGATTAATCATGTGCCTTTATATCGGGATAAAGACACCAATCACATTAATGATCAGGGTTCACGGCAATTGGGTATTGAATATTTAAAGCAATATGGCAATCCACTCAAAGACTAGCAATAAATTCTAATCATAAAAAAACCGCGCTATATAGCGCGGTTTTTTTAGCATTTTAGATTAACGCATTTTTGCCAGGAAACGGCCTAAACGGGTAATCGCTTCACGCAGTTCATTTTCGGCAGGTAAAAACACCACACGGAAATGATCCGGAGTTGGCCAGTTGAAACCGGTGCCTTGTACCAGTAGCACTTTTTCAGCACGTAATAAATCGAGCATGAATTTTTCATCATCCTGAATTGGATAAACTTCCGGATCCAGTTTAGGGAAACAATACATGGCACCTTCAGGTTTCACACAAGATACACCCGGAATGTCATTCAGCATTTCCCAGGCAATGTTGCGCTGCTCATATAAACGGCCACCCGGACGGATCAAATCATTAATTGACTGATAACCGCCTAAAGCCGTTTGAATGGCATATTGGGCTTGATGGTTGGCACAGAGACGCATAGAAGCCAGCATGTCTAAGCCTTCAATGTAATCCATGGCACGTGATTTATCACCGGTAATCGCCATCCAGCCTGAACGGAAACCCGCAATACGATAAGCTTTAGACAAACCATTAAATGAAATACACAACTGGTCACCAGCAAGTGCAGCAACAGAAACATGCTCAATGCCATCGTAAACAATTTTGTCGTAAATTTCGTCAGCAAATAAAATCAGATCATATTTCTTCGCTAAGGCAACTATTTGTTCCAGTACATGACGAGGATAAACCGAACCTGTTGGGTTATTCGGATTGATAATCACGATACCACGGGTATTGGGCGTGATTTTACTTTCCATATCGGCAATGTCTGGATACCAGAAGTTTTCGTCGTCACATTTATAGTGAATGGCGGTACCGCCAGAGAGGTTTACCGCAGCGGTCCATAATGGATAGTCTGGCATTGGAACCAGCATTTCATCGCCATCATCCAGCAAGCCTTGCATGGCCATGACAATCAGTTCAGACACGCCATTACCGATATACACGTCATTTACGTGCATGTTGAGAATGCCTTTTTGCTGGTAATACTGGCAAATGGCTTTACGTGCTGGGAAAATCCCTTTTGAATCGGTATAACCTACCGCATTGGGCAGATTTAAAGCGACATCATTAATAATTTCTTGCGGCGCTTCGAAACCAAATGGGGCGGGGTTACCAATATTTAGCTTAATAATTTTGTGACCGGCTTCTTCCATTTCATTGGCCGCTCGTAACACAGGCCCGCGAATGTCGTAGCATACATGCTCGAGCTTAGACGATTTCTTAATTTCGCGAGGGGTTTGGAAAGTGTTCGGCATTTTGATGTTCTCGGAAGGAGTGGAGGTCACTTTTGCATAACGATATAAATAACTTTTAAATGTCTCAGTTGTTACTAAATCAAGATTATGTTCATCCCGAAGTAAAGCAACAATTTTTTCGTGCGTAAATCCTGCCTGTTGATACTGTTTAATCACAGGAAGCAAATTTTTAAAAATAACGCTCTTTTTTTGCGACATTTTTTAATCCTAAGCAAGCTTATGACAAAGAGTAACACTAAATTTGCTCACGAAAAAGCATTTCTCGAAGAAATTGCTCACTCTATTTTTAAAAAAATTGCTTACTTTTTGCTTTTTATGGGGATTATAGGTCTTTTGTAAAATGTTAACTAAAGACTAGAAATTTAAATATGAATAACGTAAATATAGGATTATTTTATTTTAAATAGCAAGAAAGAAGGTACTTAGCCATGGGAAAACTCAATAAATCGGACCGAGAATGGCAAAGAGAGTTATCACCTGAAGAGTTCCGTATTACACGTCAAAAGGGAACAGAACCTGCATTTACAGGTAAATACTGGAACACAAAACAAGATGGTACTTATGTCTGCCGTTGTTGTGGTGAGCCGTTGTTTAGCTCGGAAACAAAATACGACAGTGGCTGTGGTTGGCCAAGTTTCTATAAAGCCTTAAATAATTCTGCAATTGAAGAACATGCCGATACGACACATGGTATGGTCAGAACCGAAATTGTTTGCCATCATTGTGGCGCACATTTAGGCCATGTTTTTGAAGATGGTCCACAACCTACAGGATTGCGCTATTGCGTAAATTCAGCTTCTTTAGAATTAAAAACACAAGAAAAAAATGATGAGGAAACATATCCATGACCAGCATTTATCAGTTTGAGGCTGAGTTGTTAGATGGAAAAAATAAATCATTTACCGATTATGAAGGTAAGGTTTTATTAATCGTAAATACTGCCAGTAAATGCGGTTTTACGCCCCAGTTCGCAGGTCTTGAAAAGTTGTATGAAAAGTACAAGGATCAAGGTCTGGAAGTCTTGGGTTTTCCCTGTAACCAGTTTGGCGGACAAGATCCGGGTTCCAATGAGCAGATTGGTGCATTCTGCCAGAAAAATTATGGCGTGAATTTCCCCATGTTTGCCAAAGTGGATGTTAAAGGACCTGAGGCGCACATCATCTTTCGCTATTTAACCAATAATAGTAAAGGGGTATTGGGGAATGGCATTAAATGGAATTTCACTAAATTTTTAATTAATAAAAAAGGTCAAGTGATTAACCGCTATGCGCCAACGACGAAACCGGAAGATCTGGAAGCGGATATTGAAGCGGCTTTAGCCCAGTAATTTTTATCATAAAAGCAGATATAGGGCGATTCATGAATCGCCCTTCATCATTTAATAGACGGGAAAATTTATTTTACTTGCATCACGAGATGAAAATAGCCCAGGTTGTTTAATCCATAGCTACAATTAAATAATCCACTGTAGAAACAGTGGATTATTTTTGGTTTGATTGCTATTTCAAAGCTTAAAGAATGGCTTTAAGGCGCTGAATCACTTGTTCACATTGTGCGATATCTGCGACCAATGCCATACGGACATGGTTTTCACCCGGATTACCTTGTTCAGTATCACGAGACAAGTAACGGCCCGGTAGAACTTTAATATGGGCTTTTTCCATCAGCATTTTGGCAAAGTTTTCATCATTGTCGACTTTTAACCAGTAATAAAAACCAGCATCGGGTTTTTTCAGTGGCAATAACTGACCCAATTCATTTTGAAATAATTCAAACTTGGCGCGATAAAGTTTACGGTTTTCTTCCACATGTGCTTCATCATCCCACGCGGCAATAGAAGCCAGCTGATGTTGAACCGGCATGGCTGCACCGTGATAGGTACGGTATTGCAAATAAGGTTTAAGCAGTGCGGCATTACCAGCAACAAAACCTGAACGCATGCCCGGCAAGTTTGAACGCTTGGAAAGGGAATGGAACACCACACAGTTTTTGTAATCATCACGGCCAATTTCAGCACAAACCTCCAGTAAACCTACCGGTGCTTGATCAAACCAGAGTTCTGAATAGCATTCGTCCGATGCAATCACAAAGTCATATTGATCTGAAAGTGCAATCAGTTTTTTAAATTGCTCTTTAGACAATACTGCACCGGTCGGGTTACCCGGTGTGCAAACAAACAACAAAGCCGTTTTTTCCCAGACTTCCGCAGGAACCGCATCAAAATCACCGAGGTAATTGTTTTCTTCTGTGCAGTTAATGAAGTACGGTTTTGCCCCGGCAAGTAAAGTTGCCCCTTCATAAATTTGATAGAAAGGGTTTGGCATCACCACATAAGGTGCATCTTCACGGTTGACTAGAGCCTGAACAAAAGAAAAGATCGCTTCGCGAGTACCGGATACAGGCAAAATATGATCTTCCGCGCTAATGCTGTTCAGCTTGAAGCGGCGTGTTAACCAGTTGGCAATGCTTTGACGTAGCTCAGGCAGACCTTTACTGTTTGGGTAAGTCGATAAATGCTTGAAGTTGTCAATAATGGCCTGTTTCACAAACTCGGGTGCCGGATGTTTTGGTTCACCAATCGATAAAGGAATGAGGGGTAAATCTGCAGGTTGAATCCCCTGAAAAAGTTTATTTAACTTTTCAAAAGGATAAGGATGCAATAATGACAAACTAGAGTTCATGAAATCGATACCGCGTAAATTTAAGTTAATGTTGGCCAGAGACTAGGCTTGAGGCTTCATCCAGTGCTGACTTTAATTGGGTAGCAAAAGTTTCAGCTTCTGAATCGGACATTGGGTTGCCATCTTTTTTAGTGACAAAGAAAATATCTTCTGCGCGTTCACCAAGCGTTGCAATTCTAGCAGAGTGAATATCTAAACCTTGCATCAT
>Ga0308169_10002446_pt1 | contig 19248 bp, 26 predicted proteins | sample PhyBR1_2_FD_202139 | JGI IMG/M metagenome (GOLD analysis project Ga0308169, IMG submission 202139) | Phyllosphere microbial communities from UC Gill Tract Community Farm, Albany, California, United States - DLSLSB.R1 | ecosystem: Host-associated > Plants > Phyllosphere > Unclassified | place...
TTACGCGGCGATTTCCGCTGGCGTGATGGTGGTGGGCGGTCTGGTGATTCTGGTCAGCGTGTTATCCGATATTCTGGGTGCGGCGCTTAACCCGCTGAAACATAAGGAATGGTATGCCCTTAGATAGAGGATGCAATGATGAGTGATAATTCAATTAAATCATAATTTTAAATGATCAAGTTGAGTCTATTCATCTTGAAAACACTCTTTTTTATACACAAAGATAAGGTATAACATGGCAAACAAAATGGTCATGGACGGTTTATGTCCACGTTGTGATGGAAGCAGAAAATCAGACATTCATGGTGCTACAGAAAAATCTTGGGACCATGACGCAGGTATGATGCATGGGAAAGACAAGTACTTTTTATTGGAATGCCGCGGATGTGAAACAGTTTACACCTACATTGTTTCTATCAACTCAGAAGATACTGACTATCGTTATGATCATGAAGTAGGACAAGATGTAATCGTTTATAACGAAACGATTAATACTTTCCCCTCAATTAATTTGGAGGAATCTACTCCAGAATGGGTTTGGCAATTAAGAAGCGTCGATAGACAGTTACACACAATCATTAGTGAAATATATTCAGCTTATGACAAAGGTTCATTGATTCTAGCATCAATCGGACTCAGAACAGCTTTTGATAGGGCTACTGAAGTACTTAAAATCGACCCAGCAATATCACTTCAAGAGAAAGTATCTGCTTTACTAAAAGAGGGTTTTATTGGCCAAACGGAAGCAGATGTATTAAAAGTGATTACTGAAGTTGGAAATGCCGCTGCTCACCGGGCTTGGTCCCCCAGTAAGGAAGAATTTGCATCACTCATCGGTCCTTTCGAACATTTCATTACCCGTAATATTTTGAGCGAAAAGAACTTTGAATTAATAAAGGAAAAAATACCTGCAAAGCCAAAAAGAAAAAAAGATTAATAACAACCAAAGGGATAAATTCATTAGCTATAATATCCCAACATTTCTAAAGCATATGCCTATGTAAAATTTATATAGGCATAAATTGCATTTAAACAGGCGAATCATCTTCTTCATACAAGGCTGAAATCTCATGCGTTACAACGCCCACCACCGCAATATCCTCCAACAAGTCATCCATCAGTAACGCGCCATCATCGGTAATGATTCGTCGCGGCTGAATCATGATCATCGCCCACTCATACATGCCCGACATATCAATCAGCACAGTGTCACCGTTTACCGGGTATCGCTTCTTATCGACTATGCACCTTCGGCCGTTCAGTTCAATAATGCAGCAGGAATTGCTGGCAGGCAGGATATGCTGCAGCGGCTGAAGCAGAAACGTCACTTCGCCACTGGCAGGTCCGACAGTCTGGTTGTGTATGCCGGCGACAACATTTCTCGCTTCATCTCCCAGGATTTCTGGATACCCTGTCCTGCAAACCATAATTTCCCCTTCCCGCTCTGGTTGAGACCATCGACAACACGCATCAGAGATTCGCTGTTGGCCTGTGGTTTGAATTCGTCAAAGAGATTGAGCTGCGAAACGCCCTGGCTGTAAAAGTCGCCCAGCATCACGCCTGCTTTCATGTACCGGCATCCGTCGCGCCATATGTGGTCGAGGCCTTGCATAGCAACCCGGATGATGTCGCGTGTGTCATTGGACGGCGTTAGCAACCTGCCCATAGACTGATTGCCGTAGAACACCTCACCTTCGGCGTGCGGGCTGGTACGAACGAACACGGCTACCTGTCGGCAATACTGGCGCTCTCGCCTCAGCTTTTCGGCAGCGCGTTCTGCGTATGAGCAGACAGCCTGTCGCATGTCCATGTACTCGGTAATGCGTGAACCGAAGGATCGGGAGCAAACTATTTGCTGCTTCGTCGGCGCGAATTCTTCCAGCTCGAGGCATGGTTCGCCGCGCAACTCACGCACCGTACGCTCCAGCACCACGTTAAAGTGCTTCCGGATGATATAGGTACTCTGCTCCGACAGGTCTTTGGCGGTGATGATGCCCATCGCATTAAGCTTTTTGCTGATGCGGCGACCAACACCCCAGACATCCTCTACCGGTACCAGCGCCATCAGCTTTTTCTGCCTCTCGACGTTCGACAGGTCGACGACGCCTCCAGTCTGCTTCCACTTCTTCGCTGCGTGATTGGCAAGCTTGGCCAGCGTCTTGGTCTGGGCAATGCCGACACCAACCGTCAAATGCGTGTCTCGCTTGATTCGCTCCCGGACCTCGCGGCCAAAGTCTTCCAGCACCCGGCAATTACGAACGCCGGTTAGGTCGAGGAAGGCTTCGTCGATGGAATATACCTCAACCGATGGTGCCATCTGCTCCAGCGTTGTCATTACCCGGTTGCTCATGTCGGCATACAGCGCATAGTTGCTGCTGAATACGTGAATTTTGTGGCGGCGAATTTCGTCCTTCAACTTGAAGTAAGGCGCACCCATCGGGATTTTAAGCTCTTTCACTTCGGCGCTGCGGGCGATCACACAGCCGTCGTTGTTGCTGAGAACCAGAACCGGCTTACCGCGCAAATCAGGTCTGAACACCGTCTCGCAGCTGGCGTAAAACGAGTTCACGTCAACGAGCGCAAACATCACATGCCGCCGTTTGGATTGAATACCTGAAACACGCGCTCATCGCCTTCCGATGTTGAGATATCCCGGAAGACAGACTTGTGAGCTTCGATCCAGTTATTCGCTTCCCGTGGCGTGTAATGCCAGTTCAGGCGCTCAAGCTCGCTGACAAAGTCGAGTGTGGTGACGGTGTAGCGGCCAGCGGCATCGCGTTTGATTGCGAACCTGAAGGCGTCTTTGATTTCGTAGTCGCGGGGCATGGTTATCTCCCTCCCTGATATATACTGTATATAAGCACAGTAATATCGATCGGTAGAGTTGATCAAGTCGCTGCGCTTGAGGAATTTGTAAAGCCATTGGTGGGTAAAGAAATTTATTTTTTTAACTGGCGGCGTTTTGACTTAAGCGATTAGAAATCTACGCTTAATTAGCAACATATCGTTGCTTTAACGGGGAAAGGAAATGATGAAAATCTTCTTAGGTGGGATGATTATAATTACAAGTCTAGTGACATTAGCTGGTTGTCAGCATGAAAGCCCTGCTGTAGGCCCGGACGGCAGACCGCACGCGCCAAGTGGTGAGTCCGTGCCAGGCGGCCCATTAGGTAAGGGCCCGGTTGGTCAGCCTCAGGCATGATTGAAGGTCAGCAGGCACCTTTTAGTGCTTGCTAACTCCAAAGAGATACATCGCCAGTTCAGCCACGCAGCTCCCGTCCTCATCTTCAAACATTGCCGCCATGTACCCAACCAGAGATTCATTGGTGATCGGGATTCCCTCATCAAGCATGTTAATCACCGCTTGGCCCATGACGTTACGCACAGCATCCATCGCAAGGTCGCAAACTTCAGTGTCCATGCATCCTCCTTTAGTGGAGTCTTCACGGTACGCCTGCAGCTGAGCGTTGGTATAAGAAACGGCTCAAATGATCTAACCTCAAGATTACACCCGCAGCCTGCATGAAGATGGACGCGGTCTTAAGCTGCCCCGTCGCCGGGGCTTTTTTATTTACCACTAATATTTTAAAGATATTATTTATTGACAAATTGCGGACAAATCTTAGGATCATCCTTTAACTATTTTAATGGACCCTTAACGCATGAGTTTGCATCAGCTATTTAAGCTCATTATCCGCATCAGCGGTATCACCTGCGGCATCACGATCAAAATGTCCAACGATCTCTTTTACTTCAACGGCCTTTTCTTCATCGTAGTTGCCATATGGATGTGGTCAGAGTATGACTGGTACCGCGCACGCAATAAGAAGGAGAAAGAGTATTCATGAGAAAAATTTCAGCTCTGATAGCCTTCAGAGACCAATCGAGCCTCCTGTCTCGCTGCCCCATACATACAGTGAAAGGTTATCGAGCCATAAGATAGTTGCTAAGTTTGAAATGATTCTATAACGAAGCTATCTCATTAAGGCTTGAAATCCGGTTTCTGTTTGCATTTATATCATCACTTAATGTGATGAAAAATTTTTCGAATCCTAACTTTGGTAACCGCATGGTTAAAATATTTTCGCGATATGCAACTGTTGGTGTGCTTAATACATTAATTCATTGGATCACTTTCGCGATTTGTTTCGAACGTGGTTTGGCGCAATCTTTGTCAAATTTCATTGCCTTCTGCATGGCTGTCACATTCTCATTTTTTGCAAACGCACGCTGGACTTTTAATTCTGAAGCTACCACCATACGTTATGTAATGTATGTGTTTTTTATGGGTATGATTGCTGTAATGATAGGTTCATATGCTGACAGACTAAAAGTATCTCCTGTTGTAACTCTCGTTGTATTTTCAGGCGTTAGCCTTGTTTTCGGTTTCATATATTCAAAATACATTATTTTTCGAGTAAGAAAATGAAAATTTCTCTTGTAGTCCCTGTATTTAATGAAGAAGAAGCAATACCTATTTTTTATCAAACCGTAAGAAGCACACTAAAATATATCGAAGTCGAAATAGTCTTTATCAACGATGGTAGCAAAGATAGAACTGAGGAGATAATAAACTCCTTAGCCATAAAAGACCCATTAATAAAAGAAATTTCTTTTACCAGAAACTTTGGCAAAGAACCTGCTCTTTTTGCTGGGATTGAACACGCAACAGGTGACGCTGTCATACCAATTGACGTAGATCTTCAAGACCCTGTCGATGTAATTCCACAGTTAATTGAACGATGGCAAGCCGGAGCCGATGTTGTATTGGCAAAAAGAATAGATAGAAGCACAGACGGACACCTTAAACGTAAAACTGCCGAATGGTTTTACAAGCTCCACAACAAAATAAGTACCCCTACGATAGAAGAAAATGTTGGTGATTTTCGCCTTATGTCTCGGAGCGTTGTAGAGAACATAAAACTCCTTCCTGAAAGGAACCTTTTCATGAAGGGTATATTATCATGGGTTGGCGGGGATATTGCTGTTGTAGAGTATTCGCGAGCTGAAAGAGTTGCAGGAACATCAAAATTCAATGGATGGAAGCTTTGGAATTTGGCATTAGAAGGAATTACCAGCTTTTCTACATTCCCACTTAGAATGTGGACTTATCTTGGATTAGCAGTGGCGGCAATTTCATTCTTTTATGGCGCCTGGATGATAATTGATACCACTATTTGGGGCAACCCTGTCAAAGGGTATACCTCCATACTAGTTTCAATGCTCTTTTTAGGTGGAGTGCAGCTGATAGGCATTGGCGTGCTCGGAGAGTATATAGGCCGAATATATATTGAGACAAAAAGAAGACCGAAATATTTATTGAAAAAACCCAAAGGGAATAGTGTTGATGTTTAGTAAATTAATGGCATTGAAAATTGATGACGTAGGCCGTGAAAAGTCACTCGCATTTATGGTCTTCTTTAGTTTCGTGGTAATGATGCTCGGTAGTTCAAGGAGCATATATGGCGTTTACATGCCAGACGACTTTTTATTGGCCTCTCAAAAGATGCCTATGTCATTCTATCTCAATCAAGGTCGCTTTATACAAGCTGTCATTACAGGATTTTTTAACTATATTGACATCAATATAGTATCCTCAAGCCCTATTTTCACACCTCTATTTTTTATTTCAACATCTCTTGCATCATCTTTATTAGTGTTTTTTTTATTAGAAAAAAGATCTTCTTTAATTATTTCATGTTTACTTTCGGGTGTGATTGTTAGCCACCCAGCTTTCAGCATGATGTCTGTATATCACCTTGCTGTTGTTTGTTTTGCTTTTTGTATGATTTGCATTGTTGGTTACATGATTTCATTTGATAATTTCATAAAAAAACACAATACTAAATCTGCTCTAAGTGCTTCTTTTTTTATGCTCCTAGTTTGCGGGAATTATCAATCCGCCTTTATTGTAATAATAATTTACTCAGTTATTCGGGTCTACATTGTAGAGCATAAATTGTTAACCTTTAACAATTTCAAGGCAGCTTATCCTATCATTGTGGGTTTAATTGCTTATGCAATCATCTTTAAATTAACAAAAAATATACTTGGTGAAAACCACTGGGATTCAAGAGCTGGATTAGTTGAAGATCCACTGCTGCGCATACGGGAAATACTTGCTTTCCTCCCTAGCTTTTTTTATAAAAGTTGGTGGGTTATTCCAAAGCAATTTGGAATTTTTTTATCAGTTATTTCAGTACTTTACATTGCGACTTATTTGTTCAAATCAAATAGACTAACTGCATCATTAGTATTAATCCCTTTGCTTTTACTTACAGCTATTTTAATGCCTCTGGCTTTACTGAAGGTGTGGGACCCAACCCCCCGAGCACTATTTTCTATTTCGTTTCTTTACTCATCAGTCATGATTCTCTTTTACAATGAGTCGATGATTAGACTTAAGGCAATATTGCTTTCAATAGCTATATTGCTTGGCCTTATCTCTTCTAATAGCTATCTTTATCAGACTGAAATGGCACAAAAGAAAGATGCTTTGCTAGCGATTAAGTCGTACAACTTGATTAAGAACAGCAGAATCAAGGCGAACAGGATCGCAATTGTAAATAACAATGCAATTAACGTCGACTTTTGGGCCTTGAATGGGCTCCTCTACTTCCTGACAAATGAGAATATGAATATCTCATCGCCAACTGACGATGAGATTGAGCGGTGTGATAAGTTTAAAAACGAAAGTCACTTGATAGAAGGTAAAGAATCACTTTTAGTTTGCTTGTCTAATTGACTGGAAGAATTATTCGTTAGAAGGCTCCTCCATGGAGCCTCAAATTAAGGTTTATCAGGCCAACTTATGTCAGGTGCTACTGATGTATCTATCTCCTGAACCTTTTTGTAATACATCATCCAGTTTGTTAGTGATATCTTATCTTCTTCACTTATGATGCCGAGGAGCAGCTGAGTCTGCCATGGTTGAGTATTTGTGTTAGCCTCAGCTAAAAGCGCTGATTTTATAGCCTTCGCATTTTCAACAGTAAGAAAAATTGGCTTTGGCTCTCCCTGTACAACCTTCCCATCTACAAATTTTGAATCCTGACCAATGGATTCAAATAATTTCTTACTCACTTCCTGGAGCCTTTGCGCCAGATATCCTTCAGCTTCATGCTCGCTTATTGCTACCAACATACCTATGACATAGTTGTTACTATCCGTCTGAATAAAGTAGCGAGTGCTATACTGCACCAATTTTTCATCTGCCATTCAGGTCACCACACTGCCAAAAGGTTAACATTCAAAGCCGCGCCATTATTAAAGATGCCGCAGTTATTTGCCCCAATGCCATTCAGCCAGCACTGAAAGGCTCCGTTGATCGCTGTTATGAACACTGCAGGAGCAGCTACGAAACCTGCCGGGAACGTCCATGTTGTTGTGGTGTTAGCTGCAAGGGTCAAGTTTTGACGGCACCACTGCCCACCTCCAGGTAGTTTTGTCCAGGCACCGTTTCCATTAGTGCCTGATTGAAATTGACCATAAGCTACTGCGCTGTTTACATTCGTTCCGCCAGCGACTGCAAACCCCTGTGATGCGTCACCTCCACGATAGGCAAAGCCGCCAAGAACGTTTCCAAGCCGTGTGTTATTGACTGCCGCTGTAGCTCCTTCGTTGGTTTGAACATAAAATGTCTGATTTGAATCTCCGTTTAGACCGGCCTTCTGGTTCAGCCCAGAATTAAGGAGAGATACCGGCACTGCAGCATTGTTATCGCCTGGAGCACTAGATACCCAAAACTTTTGGTTGGTTGATCCAGTTGTTGAAGCTTTGCTGGCCAGTGCCGTATCTAGCCCGAGGTTAGCAAGAGCCTCAGTTACTGCACTCTTTCCATCCGCTTTAATATCTGCGAAAGGGAATTGTCTGCTAAGGCTAAGTTTTGTAAGGGCCGACAAAAGCTGAGAATTTTGAGACTTGTCCAGAACTAACCCGGCGGTTTCTATCAATAGTGAGATTTCTTCCTGGATCGAATCAAAAAATTCCGCGCTAAGTGCAGTCGGTGGTTCCCCGGTCTGAGGATTTCCGCTCGTAAAACCGTTTTTACCCTTGCCAAATTTGTCCACCTGCGCGGTAGATGTATCTATACGATGCATTGCTTACTCCGTGTATAAAAAAATTAATAAGGTGTGAGATGGAGCCAGCTTGTTAAGCACGCACTCAACAACTGTTTCACCCCAAGTCCTAATTGAATCTGTGCAGTTACTGATGCAGGTCATTGGACTTATTTGAGTCGATTCAGGGATATTTACTCGCCAGTAATAACGCCACTCATCGCTATAGAGAGAGTCCGTGCATATCGAATTACTGGTGAAACTGCTCTTGGGATACCTGGTAATCGTTGCTGCTTCGTACCCAAGCGCATCAAGCTGCGCTCGGTAAAAAATCTCGTTTATTCCACCTACCAGATTTATTTTTGCATCGAGCCGCTGACGGCGCTGTTGAAGCGTCTGACTGCCTGCTGGCGTGCATTTGTCAGGCAGGCCAGATATGCTTTCATAGCGGTCTATAAGTTCGGTAACGGAACGTGGGTCCGTCTCCAGCATCAATGCATCAGCACTTAGGTGGGCGCGGGACATAACCGGAGCAAAACCCAGTAGCAATGGATCATAACCGTCCCATGCAGGCCCGCGCGGCAACAGCGCGCCCAGCATTTGCTCATACTGCGCTGTCAGGTCCATGTGAAGTCTCCTACTACCCCAACTTCGCCTTTTGCGATTGGCACCTCATTTGTCGGACTGACAAGAACGTGACTATATTCACCTGTCGCCAGGCTAATAGCCTCGCTGATTCGGGAAGGCTCAAGCGCGCCCTCAGGCACGCCATCGCGGAGGTTCATCGCTCTGATTTCCGCCTCTACGGCCAGCCTGATTTCCTGTGTGTCTGGTGTGAGTCGGATGTGATAATTAACGACGTGAGGTGTTGCGGCGAAAGCGTACACGTCCGCTCCTGCTATCGGGGCAAGTGGTTCGATATGCGCCTGAACTGTGGCCACAACAGCCGCATCCGGTATAGGGTCATATAGGTTGCTGTTTGCCAGCATTACGCCCACCGTTCCCCGGCCTGACCAGTGCCTGTAAGTCCATGCGCGGGTTACCCCAGCCACCTCTTTTGCCCACACTTCATAATCAGCGTCTGCTCCCCCCTGCGGCGTGTAGTACCAGCGTTCAATAATTCTGGCGCGCCACACTTCAAGGTCTTCTATATCCGTGCCGCCCTGAATAGTGTCGGCAATGCCTGCAGAAGGCAGTCCTGTTACCGGACTGGTTAGCCGCATTGTGATACCGTCATCAGTATTGCCGGTGACGCCTGTCGTATCACAAGTGACAGGCACACGAAGCACGCCACCAGAAGGCGTAGCGCTGGCAGTCGTGGTGAATGACACAAGATCGTCACGCTGAATGGTCACACCAGTATCAATACTGGCACTGCCCGTTACGCCATCCCAGCGCACGTAGCCGCTCGCGTTAGTAGCTGCCTTCCGTGGGGCGCGCTTCATGTTGCCGTGTCTGATAAGCCAGTCTTCGTCCGCAAGATCGGGAAGTAGATTCCGGGCGAGATAGTCGATATAGCCATAAACCGTATGGACTGATGCAGCCAGAACGCGGCTGTATACTTCGGCGTCAGTCCTGCGTAATTCGACAAGCGTTGAATCGGCCGCGAGGCGGGTAAGAATATCGCTCCGTACTGCGGTGATTAGCTGCGGAAGTGTCGGGCGGGAAAATCCGCTGTCAGCCATTGAGTTCACTCCATAAATCGTCAAAGGAAAGCGTCAGGGTTGTGCCGTCCTGCTTGCGTATAACCGTGGAAGCTGACATGGAATTGATACCAAGCCTTTGAGCGGTGACATCGACACGCGTGGCCACACCATCAGCCGTGAGCCATTGCAGCGCTTCTGCGATGTATTCACGGGCTTTCAGCGGCGTCTGGTTGGTCAGTTTGGACCGCTTCAGCAAATAAAGGCGGGAGCCTATTCGATCATTCTGAACGGTAGGGAACGTGTCACCCCACCAGCCATTGACCTCTTCGGGCGCATCGTCTTTACCCGCTTTTCGCCAGGTGAAAAGTGAAATAACCACAGCGCGGGTTAGCGGGTCAGTTAACTGGTAAACCGCCTGCTGCCTGCCATTTATTGTGAGGATCATAATCCACCCATTTTTTGCAAGGTTGCATCTGTGGTGCCGCCGCCGTCCCCGTTTTCTTTATGCTTATGCCCGTTATAGGTCACACGCATCTGGTCCATGGAGACACCGTCAGAATCACAATTGTCGGTGATGTTACCGGTTGCCTCGATGTCCATCTCGAAACGGGCTTTGGGTGCATTTTTGAAAGTAATGGGTTTCCCACCACCATCCACAACGATCCCCGCTCGGGTGAGTGTCACCGACTTAGCCTCGTCGTCATAAATGGCAACCTCTCCACCCTTTAAGCCTTTCAGGCGGTAGCGACGATCCGCGACCACCAGCACGACGCCATGAGATCGATCACCATCGAAGTAAGCCGCAACAGCCTCTGCGCCGCTCAGTGCAGCTGAGGTAAAGCCGTAAGGCTCAAGGTGTTCGATATCACTTTTGCCCTCACCGCCAGGCATGCTTATCTCCAGCATCTGGCACTTGCTGGCCGTGTCGATACCGCGTAATACCGCCCGCGCCAGAACGTTTGAAAGTGCCCGATTAAGCGCATTGAATGGACCAGCCATCAGAAATCATCCTCCGCTGCGGCTTTTTTCTTACGTTTGCCGGGCTTTGCAGGCTCGGGAAGATAGGCATCTGCAGGGCCAACACGCAGCTCACTGGTGGTGCCGTTTTCATCCTGCTGGTAGGTCACCTCCGCGATCACCATTTCACGGTTATCAAACCCCAGAACAGGATCGAATACGTTCACCAGCATGTTGGGCTGCCACAATTTACCGTCCCCCTGATGCCAGCCCTGTACGGTGTAGGTCACTTCATCCGTTTTGGCGGCGCGCTGCCGCATTTCGAATTCACTGCGCTCAGCACAGGTTGCAGATGTGGCATTACCGGTTTGCCTGACCAGAAGCGGCCTGTAACGGGCAATCCCTGTATCTGTTGCCGTGCCCCGAATAGCCGTAGTAGTTGCTTCGCCAAAATCGTCGTTGTTTCCGGCTCGCATTCCTGAGACCTGGTAGCTACTGAAACGGTCTTTAATGCTCTGCTCGCTGTCACAGGTCAGGATGTTTTCGCCCAGCACCAGCGCTGTAGTGGCCTTGACAATACCTATACCACCAATAACTAAATCACCGGCTGCGTTGTCATAAGCCAACGCTTGCTGCAGCCCAAGCATCTTATTCAGCACATCCATAACAGATTCGCCCTGATCAGCCTGCACGCCCTGCAGCACGCCAGAAACGCCGCCAGCATCCACAACGTTAATGCTGAAAGGTTTGGCAAGGTCAGACGCAACCTGAACGATTGAACGTCCGTTGTACTGCGAGGGTGAGGCCGAACAATCAACGAGGTCGGCTGTTTTACTGCGGCCAAAGATACCCATTGAAATGCTATTTGCGTCATACCGTACGGGCATTGCCTCCACCCATCCGGTGATAACCAAATCGTCACCGATCAGCACTTCAACCTTATCTGCCTTTTTGATGCGGCTGCGACGACTGACCTGTGATTCATCACCCGGCCATGATCGGGTAATCTGGACGTTGAAATCTCTTGCGATACGTTCAATGCCTGCGGCAATGCGGACAGAGGTCCACCCGCCCCACTCACGGCCATTAACGCGTAGAAGTACGGTTGTTTTCACTGGACGGGCACTCTGAGGGTTTTGACCGGAACGAAGCCGGGGTGCCGGATGGCATTGCGCGCGGTGATGTCATATTCACGCCCGGCATCGTCGTACCAGTCAGCAGCAAGCACCACTGCGGGTAAAATTTCTGGCGGGACGCGCTCAACCGTTCTTGAGGTTTGCTCAAGACGTGCCGTAATATCTTCATTCAGCGCGGTGCGTACCTGTCGCAGCGCGAGAAACAGCCCGTCATCGGTAACGCGGACCATCTCCTGATCGATGGCGGTGTTAAGCGTGTCTCGTACTTCGGTGAGATCATCCCAGGACGGAACCGTATCCGTTCCTGTAGAGGTGATTACGCCAACCGCTGTATCATCTTCCAGTAAATCATTTACTGCCGGGTGCGACACTATTATCGCGGTGGAGGATTGTTCACTTGTGACCGTGGTTGAGGCTGTGGACTTTGGTAAATTCGTCACCGTATTCACCGCCTCATTGAGCGCTGAAGTACGAATCGCCTGCGCAACGTAATTGCGCTGCTCCGTTCTGGCCTGTGTGCTGGCGCTGTCTGTTTTCCAGACCCCGCGCGGAGCAAGTCCGGTATCGAGAGTGATACCGCTGAGACCTTTGACCATCGAGATTACGTCTGTGACATTGCCTGTCAGTTTTGTACCGGCGCGCCACATGGTTTGGAGCTGATTCACAAAATTCATGCCACTTGACGGCGGCATCAGCAATACAGACAAATCACCCTGCATCAGGCGGGATGCTGCACTGATTCCCGAATCCACGTACTGCATGGCATCGGTAACGGTATCGAACATCTCCGTGGCATCATCCAGCAGCCCGTTTTGAGTGAAGTCTGGCAACCCATCGAGACCAAACGCCTCAAATGCAGATGACAGGAAATTGTCCATCAGCGCTGCCGCGCCCGTCAGTTTCGTTCCGGTTGCAATGCCGGCTTTGGGGAATGACAGCTCACCAGATTCGATGAAGCTGAAGCTGACGCGGCACATTCGGCCCTCGTCTTTGGTATGGCTGACACGAACTTCATCGGTAACGGTGACTGTCATCTCACCGTAAAATGGATGAACGAGCGTGCAACTACCGGGCTTTTCAACGGCTTCGATCAGCCTGTTGCGCTGTTCAAAATAGTCATCACCGACCAGATACGCCTGAACGCTGAAGCGACGCGTTGCACGCCCCATATCTTCAGCCCATGGCATATCGCGGTTGGGATATTCATGCACCTGGACGCGTCTACCGAAAGTAGCCTCATCCTCATCAACCTTGAAGGGCACGCCACGCAATGAAGCATCCTGCAGGTTATCAATCCAGCTCATGCGATCTCCGGGCAATAAAAAACCCGCCGAAGCGGGTTACTGATTTGAAAAGCGGTTATAGCCGACATCGTAATTAAGCCAGGGTAGTGAGTTACCCGCCGGAGCAACTCGCATACCCGGCGGCGCATTATCAAAAGTGACCTTGAGTTCGCCCTGCTCTGGACGCGATAACGGCACTGCAGACTGATAACCCGGTCCCTCCTGCTGGTTGTTATACCACCCACCCGCATTCCAGCGATTCTTGAGCGATTCCCAAAATGATGTTGTGCCGTCCTTTTTAGTTACGGAATCAGCAATGTCATTCAGTTTTTTGAAAACATAAATAGCAACGCCAATGGAGACTGTTAGCGCCCCGAGTGAAGCAATCTGCCCCAGAACTTCTGAAAGCGAAGATGCTGTAGACAATGCAGATTCAAGGGTGCCAACGGTATTATCAGCAAACGCGCCCACCATAAGTGTGCTCACGGCTGCAAGTATTGTTTCCCAGCCCCCCATTGCTTCAACAACTTCATTGACATATTTCCAGACGGATTTAACAACCGGCCCAATTTGATCCCAGTTACTGACGATTAAACTTCCGCCAAGAACGAGGAGAGAAATAACTTTACCCATCGTGGACATCTTCATGACCGAGTCAAAAATCTTTACCGCTCTGGAAGCAACACCCATTGCAGACGCGGTGCCAAGCAGCGCAATCCCGAATTTGAAAGTTCCTCTGACCATCTCCGGATTTGCCTTAGTAAACTGTCGGAATTGCTCAATCATCGGCTGAATCTTTTGCGTCAGCTTAACAATGTCCGGAAGGAACATCTCACCGATAGTGATACTGGCGGCACTGAACTGGTTTTTCAGCAGCTGAACGGAGTTTGCCGTCGTGGCCGCACGCGACTCATACTCCTTTTGCATTGATCCGGCATACTGCTGAGCGTCCGCAACGCGCGTAAAGTTTGTGCGCAGTAAATCCAGGTTAGTCAGCAAAGGCGCAATTGCGGCAAGTGATTCCTTACCAAACAGCGCATTCATGACCGCTGCCTGTTTGTCTTTGGGAACCTTAGCCAGCGAATCCAGCACCTTCAGCATCGCAGCGCGTGAATCTTTCTGCATATCGGCTGCTAACCGGGCAGGATCGATTTTGATGAATTTCAGCGCTTTCTTTTGTGAGGAAGTGGCTGACTTACCGGAGGTTAATGAAAGCATGAAGTTTTTGATGCCTGTGGCGGCTATCTCTGACTCTACACCCATACCGGCAATAGTCGCACCCATCGCGGCAATTTCACCCGAAGCCACGCCCGCAACGCCACCAAGAGGACCTATGCGTGTGACAATGTCTGAGATTTTCTGCGCGTTCGCCGGACCGGTATTCCCCAGATAGTTGATTTTATCGGCGAGCACGACAACGTCACTCTGCGTTAATTTAAACGCTGTGCGCCATTGCGCCATCATCTGACCTGACTCTTCGGCGGTCTGGTCAAATGCCACACCCATCTTCACCGCATCACTGGCGAACTGCATCAGGTCCTTACGCGCAATCCCCGACTGACCGCCCGCTGCGACGATCTGCGCGATTCCATTTGCTGCCATAGGCAGCTGAGTCGAGAGTTTGAGAACGTCTTCGCCCATCTCTTTAAACTGCTGTGGCGTGTCGAAGTTAACGACTTTCCGAACGTCCGCCATCTGCGATTCGAAATCCATCGCCTGACTAATCGGAACGGAAAACGCCGATGTCAGCGCAACGCCAACAGCCGCCGCACTGACCATGATATCTTTGGCTTCCTTCTGAAAGCCTTTAAGGTTTTTGCTCATCCCCTTCAGCGGACCTGATAACTGGTCCACTGCCGTGATGATCGCCTTCAGCTGAAAACTATCTGCCACGGTTCATTTCCTCAGAGATGCGGACAGCCTCAGATTCCATTTCGAGAAACCTGCTGAGGCTGACATTTTTTAACTCAAGCGGATTTATGCGCCAGAAGTGGGCGGTGTTGTAGAGTCGTTTTCTGAACTCTCCGCCGCTTCCGACCCCGTAAAAAAACCAACTATCGTCATCGACGCCATAAAGACATCTTTGAGAGTCATTTTTGCCGCCGATGAGCGCGGGATAGCGGCAAGAACCGGGATATATTTCAGCGTTACGCGAGAGTCCAGCTTCATTTCACCGGACTCGTTGTAACTGAAAGGGATACCGAACTGCTCAACTTCGTCATAAGTTGGCTCGCGGATTTCAAGAACATGCAGCGTCTCATTTGCCGCCACAATGGGTTTAGTCAGTACCAATTCTTTCACTGATAAAATCCTTCTGAACCGTGGAACTCAAGGTCAACCGTGCCCTCTTCGGCGTTGTGGTTAGCCTCACCAAACAGCCAGGCTTCTGTCAGGACATACACCTGACCATTCGCAAGCTCAGCAGTACCGGTCATGCTATCGGACTCTGTAATTTTGCTCAGTGGGAAGCCCTTCGGCACCTTAAAAGTGCCTTTGATGTAGGGAGCGCGGTGCGTCTCCTTACGATCAACGGAACCATCAAGGCCGATAACATCATCATTAATCTTCGTGTTCATCGGCACTTCAATGCCACCCGTCAGCGACAACTGAAGCCCGTCGAGTTTGAAATACGTGGTACCAGCAATACGGGACATTATTCGCTCTCCTCGCTGTATTGCAGACGGAACTGATTAACCAGAGCAAACACGCGCAGCTGATTAACATAGTCAGGCGGGAACAGCACATCGACGCGGTTTGGATTATCCGCGTTCCGCTCCACCACCAGATAGGTTTTGAACAGGTCAAAGTTCTCAACGATGGCTGATCGCTCCATCTGTTTGTAGACCGAGCACATCTCACCTTTGATGACCGCTGGCGTCACCACGGCCTGACCATCACCAAATCGGGTGCCGTCATTGGCCAGTTTATGGCGCGGGTACTTGGAGGTGATCACGCTCTTCAATTCGCGCAGTACGTAAGCACTGGTATGCAGCGTTTCACTGTCCAGATAGCTGTTATCAGCCACGCCGTAATTGTTCTGCTGATAGGTCGTAATATCACGCTGAATACGTAGCACGCCGCTCTCTGCATAGGCCGTTGCAATGCCGTGCGTCAGCAGAGACTGTTGCTCTGAAAGAATGAAACGGGTGCCTTTCGGCGCAGGTAATGCCCCGGTCAGTTCTCCGGTTTGCGTTGGTCGCGCCGGATCGTTACGGATAAATACCGCATTGCGGGCGGTACGCATCGCCACCAGCTCATCGCAGCAGGTTTGCGTAGACACTTCATAACCCGCAACGGTGATATGCTGGTTATTCATGGTGTCGCCGAAGGCAACCAAGTCTGACAGCGTGCCTGTTTTAGCCGTGTAGACGTGGCCGTATAGCTGACGTGCGTAGCTCCATCGACCTGAACCGTCATTCATTTCCAGCGCCATAGTCGCGAGGGAAGCTGAATCACTGAACGGAAGCCCGATAAAATCAAACGGCTCATCACCCATCGCAGCAATGGTGTCGGTCAGGTCAGGTGAACCTGTGCCGCCAGAAAGCGCGGTAATGGTCACGGTAATGCCGTCCGGGGTAGTTTCACCGCCTACCGTGCCGTAATAGTTGAGCATCAACGGGATGTCGTTCCCGGTCAGTCCCTTATGGCGAGCCTTGACTGAAACGCTGCCATCAGTAGCAGTCGCGGTGACAGGCAGGCTGATATTCGCGTTGATAGCAGTCGCAAGCGAAGTGGCAACGTCAGAAGCCTCATCTCCAATAACCACGGCGGCCTGAACACGTTCAACCCCGATATATAGGCTGAGAGTTCCTGATGCCTGTGCGGTGCCTGCAATGACCATCGAGCCTGCCGCCTGCGCACCTGTTGATTCACCTACTGCCAGAATCCAGAGTTCACCAAAGGGGTCGATGGCGCGATAGCGCTTGACCATACGGTGTAACTGGCTGCCGAAACCGCAGATTTTCCCGGCGAGATCAGCTGATGGCATGATAGTGAGCGTGTTTTTCACAACCGTGGCCGTAGTCGCCACAGTGCCGATTAGCAGCGCCGGGCTGCTAGAGCTCGCGGAATTCGCTTGGCTGGCATCCATTTCTGCCCAGAACAGCGGCACGCGGATATCAGAAGGCACCTGATTAAAGCTGACAGTCATCACTCGCCACCTTGTTTAGTTGCGTCTTTTGCAGAGGTCTTGCTCTCTGCTTTGACTTCCGTAACATCTCCAGCCTTCATACGGCGGAGCCAGTAAGTGCTCATTTCGACGTTTCGTCCTTCTTTAGGCAACAGGTCGCCACGGGCTGGATCAGGAACTGATCGCCCGGCTACAGGTTTAAATTTCATTGGTTACTCGCTGAGGTTGACCCGAAGTTTGTGTTCAATGATGCCGTCTGGTTTCTGGTCTTTGCCGATGAAGTCCACGTCGACGTCGATTTCTTTAAATTCATCCAGAGCGTCTAGATCGTCCTGCTGGCGAGTCATCTCGCCAGTTATTTCACGCGTCAGCATGAACTCAAACTGGTAGTAGAGGCGGCCCCGGTCCATATCCAGAAGCTGGCCGCCGGAATACGCCACCGGGCCTGCGTCTGAATCGGGTTCCCAGCCCAGCAGAGCCTTCCAGATTTGCTGCCGCACATCATGCACGGCGTCATATCCGGCAGCCTGACCGCGCTCATCGCGCGTGTTGTCGAGCACGACTACTACAGCAAAGCCTTCGGTCACGTTCTGCCAGTAGTCTGTCAGGGACTTCTGCTCAGCGGTGACGTCTTCGGTAGGAACCACATACGCCGCCGGCAACTTCATCTTGCCGGTTTCGGGGATGGACCTGAACTCAGCCGCCCCGGCCACGTTACCCGCGAACAACGGACATCGCGCCCGGAGTGCGGCAATTACCAGTGATAGCTTCATTTTTTTTTCCTTTCAGGGCGCAGGGAGGTACGCAGTGCACGACTCAGCACATAGCGCGTCCACGTTTTGCGCGCCTCCAGCACTTCGGTCATGTAGTTTTTGCGCGGAGCAACGCGCCAGCCATTACCGCCAGACTTGCCTTTGTGATGGCTCTTTTTGCGTTTAGCACCGCGCTTCACGCCGTAGAACAGGAACGCCGGGTAAAAATCACCTTCAATGAGGCGGTTACCCTCGCCCCGCTTCTGGTTGGGCGCGATACGCACCATCAGGCCCGGACGGCTTTTTGATGCGCGGGGAACATAATAGCCGATGGACCGCGCCAGCCTGCCGGTCCTGAAACCCGGATACTCACCCGGAGCGGACCGACCGCGACGCATGACCAGACGCCGGGCATCGCGCATATGCACCTGGCCTATTTTCACAAAGGCCTTTCGCATCTTGGCGCGGTTAAAGACAAGCTCTTTCGGCTGTTCGAAATCGACGTGCAGCAGTGGCTTAGCCATACATATCTCCATCGCGCTCAACCGCGCCCAGCTCCTCGCATTCCATTAGCAGGTAACGGCCAGCGGAGTTCAAATCGCGAAGGCGCTTAACCCGGTAGATATTGCCGCCATAAACGACCTCAAAATCAGAAGTAATGCCCTTTCGGTAACGGATCGTCATGTAGTGGGTGATGATGTCGTCAGCCTGAACGGATTCGTGATATGTGGTGGCACCCACCTGCCGGACCTTCGCCCATACGTCCTTTTCATTCTGATAGACCGGCTCTGTGCCGTAGTCCGCTGCCGCCTGGTCGATGCGCTGGCGCAGGTGAATACGCTTATTCAGCTCCCCGGGGTCAGGAAGCGTGAATACCGCACTGGTGTTTGATGAGCGTTGCTGCATGCTAATACCCCGACACCGGCAGACGCCGTGAATAGAGCAGGAACTCAAACGCCTGCGGCGTCTCCGTCATCTCCAGCTCTGAAACTGAGCTGCGGTGTTCATACCAGTGACTGACCAGCATCAGCAGCGCAAGCCGAATATCTTCGGTAATCACCATGCCATCGGTATCAAGCGGGGCAATGTCTGCCACCGTTTTATAAAGATTGCGATTGAGGTAAGTCACCGCCTTTGCCTCGGCAGCCAGAGCAAAAAGCTCAAGCAGCCGATCCTCTTCCGTGAAGTCGCTATCAAGACGGCACTGCTGTTTAATTTCTTCGAGCGTCAGCAGCATGGTTTTCAGCCTTTTTTGTTTTTACCTTTTGCTGGCTCTGGCTCTGGCTCT
>Ga0308169_10002448_pt1 | contig 19246 bp, 30 predicted proteins | sample PhyBR1_2_FD_202139 | JGI IMG/M metagenome (GOLD analysis project Ga0308169, IMG submission 202139) | Phyllosphere microbial communities from UC Gill Tract Community Farm, Albany, California, United States - DLSLSB.R1 | ecosystem: Host-associated > Plants > Phyllosphere > Unclassified | place...
GCCTCGAGGAGCGGGCGAGACCGACCGCGTGAGCTCCAGCGAGCTCGACCGGGTCCTCTCGAGCGTGGACGACGCCGAGCCTTGGAAGGCCTCGTTCTCGTCGACCGGCACCTCCGCCTCGTCGTTGTACCGCTCCTCGCCGTCTACGTCGGCGTCGCCAGAGCTGACCCGTTCGTACCCCTCCTGGCTGTCTGGCGGGACCGCCCGAAGCAAGAAACTCGCGATGAACATGGGGACGCCCGTGCCAAATGCCAACAAAAGCAGCAACCCGCCCGCCTCGCCCCCGAAGATGAGGTGCCCCGCGGTGCTGAATGCAAAGGCGGATAATCCAAATCCGGCGAGGACGGCGCCGGTCATAGACCCTCTGGACTTGTCCGAGAAGGACTTGGCAACTGCGTTGACGGACGCGGAGAGGCCGGCCGAGCCGCCGAAGCCGGTTAGGAACATGGCGACGCATAGAGTGAAGAGACCAAAGTGTGAGGCGGGCTCATCAGGGCTAGACCGGAGTGGGATCGAGCCAACGTAGAAGGCGTGGACGGTCGCGTAGCCGATGAAGATCAACGCACTGCCAAAGAGGAGGGGTCTGGGTATGAGCGGATGAACAGACGGCAGGAACTGATCATGGAATGTAGGGACGCACATCTGCTGTCCACGAGAATCGACGACTTTGCCGCAGCTGGAGTAAGTGCATCGCCCCATGGGTGTTGACTTGAAGCTAGACAGACTTACATCGGACCGGTGAGGTACATGCCCAAGTTGCCCGTGGTGCCGACGAGGTTGATCTGCGTGGAAGAGAGGTGAAGCTGGGTCGCCAACTGCGGGGCATACGCTGACGGTCAGTTCGCCGGGTCCCTCTCGGCGTGGTCGAGCAAACCTGAGTATCCGTAATTTGAACCACTCGACATTCAGCCTGGCACTGTACCCAGTCAGATGGCGTGACTCACCTCGCCAGACCAACAATCACAGCACATACAAACGAGATCGCCCTCGCCACGTCCGAGCTTTTAACCCGGGCCGTCAATCCCGACATTGTGCTTTTCTGTTCCGCCACGACGGGCAGCAGCAGAGTCTGGCGCTCTGACATGAGTCTCTGAAGGCGGTCAACGTCAACAGAGACGACGTACAGTATCTCGGGCGTCGGCGGGCGGGTTTAAACGACGGGTAGCGGAGGAGACTGATAGGGCATAGTCTGTTGGATGGCGTGAGTACCCAAACCAGACGGAGATATCCGATGCGGATGTAGGCTTCGGGTGTGAGAGGGGGTTTACGTAACCCCTGGCGCGTTGCTGCAAAGACGCGTCTGGCTCTGGCGGCAATATGAGTGAGTGATGGGCGACAGAGTCCAGTCAACCGACACCGGCCATAAAGTCATTCATCCTCCCTTGCAAACCCAGGATCAAGCTCTCGCTACAAGTGAACAGATCACGCTCAAGGAGAGCTTTTGTGACGCCAAAAGGACCCCTTGGATCGACTTCTTCCTGGACACCGCTGTAAGGCATCGTCACACCCATCCGCATGCGTCCAACTACCACCTGCGGCCGCTAGCAGCTCCAGCTCCCGCAATGCCGCCGACCGTGCCTCCGTTCGCCGATTCGACGCACGCTACACTCTCCCTGCTCAAGCCAGACACCACTATTCCCCCCCGCACACACATCACGGTCATCGTCGGCGGCATAGGCGGTCTGCCCACCAACAACACAACGGCCACGTTCCGTGCTCTATTGCACTGCGAGGTTCCAAACGATGGACAGGTGATCAACGACTATGTTCTGCCCAAAGATGCAGGGACGACCACCTGCAGCTTCAAAATCCAGTTCGGGTACTCTGCAGAACAGGCGATGAGGGTGGACGACGCGTTCGGCCAGGTGGAAATCGCCCGAGAAGCTCTTGCGGGTCTCATCAAGACAAAGGAGCCTCTCACGGTGGACATTGGCGGCGCGAGAGTCTTGTCATTCAGCAGACCAGAACGGACCTGGACAGCAGAGCTGGATGCCTTTGGGCAGAGGTCGTTTGCGCTCGGTGATGGGCAGCCACGGCAGCTGCTGCCGGGTGAGCACTTCGCCTATGTGCTCGGCGATCCGCTGATGCCAGCGCTGGACAGTTCGCCTGTCTGGTGGCCTACGCCTGCACCATCTACCCCGCCTGCCTCTGAATTTGTCCCCTCGCCCGACTCGAGCCGTGATGCCGAGCCGTCGGAGACGCATCGCGCCAGCACCCGCCTGCGACCCATCACCACCCTCCCCGTTCCACATCCGCCTCCCGCCCAACCGAAGAACAAGTCTTCGGTTCCCAAAGTCCCCGTCTCACTACCACAGTATCCCTCGACAAGCCCACAAAAGCGAGCCACTTCACCGCTCAAGCAGGTCTCGTCGGCGAAACGGCTGCGAAACAGCAAAGGCCGAGATAGCTCGGACATAGGCCCCGATGCGCCCTTTCCGCCGCATAATGGCTTTGTCGAGATTCAACTGGCACAGCGACCTGAGCTGACAGGCGATCTGCCGGACAGTCCAGGTGAGACGGGCTTGATCGTCGTCCAAGATAAGAGTCGCAAGATCTCGGCGCCGAAGAAGAGAATACAGCTCGACGCGCAGCCCGCGGGCGGCATAATACACCACGACGACGACGACGTTTTCGGCATACACGAGGATACGCGAAGCGAACATCTGGATGATTTTTTGTCGCCTGCCGCGCCGAAAGGGCCACCCGACCCCTCGGACGACCGATCAGGCCACGACACCGCCTTCACCGTCGATATCGCCTGTACCGCTGACCTTCGAAACGCCTCGAGAACCACTCTGCACGATGGTGAAGCACTTGCAACGAACGCAAGATTGAAAGATCCGGCGGGCGAGAACAGACCTCTGTCTCGCACCAGCACAGAAGGGAGCGATGCCTTTCGGTCTGTCACGGCCCGAAGGCAAAGAGAGATCGAAACGCAACGCCGAATTATCGGGGCGACGCAGGTTCAGGCGTCGCAACAGGACCATGAACCGCACACGCCGGCACCGAATCACACAGTGGTCCTGCCGAAGAGAACAGCCGAGGCAGTTGTTGGTCCTTCCGCATCCGCTTCATCTCGGACTAGGATCGATAGATTTGAAAGAATCTGCAAAGAGCAGCAGCGGCTCGAGGCGGAGGCCAAGGTCACGGAGCTGCGGGAGATGGAACGGGAACGCGCTGTCCAACAAAACGCGAGCGCCTTTGGTCTGCCTGTGCACCTCAACGTAAGTGTTGAAACCGCAGCTGTGATTGATCAGCAGGGCATCACCTACACGCCGCTGGCGAAGTTAAAAAATGGGGAGAAGAGAAACATCATGGGCGTTGTGCTCGAGCCGCCCAGCGCGGTAAAGCAGGTCGGAGGTTTGTGCAGGCTTATCATGGAAGATAACAAGGTCGCTGATAGGCAGGCGGAGATTGGGTGGTCACTGTTGTGCTTGTCGATCCCACGAGTCCGGGGCACGAGCGCAAACTCGAAGGCACGCCAGTGACGATGTTCCGGGCCGAGGACGCGCAATTACCGGTCGTGTATCCCGGGATGGTCATGGCCCTTTGCAACATCAAGGTCAGTGGTCAAGAGTCCACTGGGACCGCGCGCTGATCCCAGGCCCAATTCTTCAAGGAAAAGATCAAGGGCAACTTGTACAAGCCGACGAAGCGCGAGACGAACAGCTGGGCGCATATGAAGAAGAACGGCACGACGATGACCTCGTCGTCCGATGTGGCTTTGAGCGAGGACGAGCTGGAACATATGCGCAAACTGCGGGACTGGTGGGTCGCCAAATCGGGGTCGGGCGCGGACCCGTCAGATGCTGGTGAGGCTCGGACGCCAACAGCGGGTGGGGGCGAGGGCAAGACGAAGGCCTTGGGCTCGCTGGTCGCTGGTGACTTTGCGAATATCACGGTCAGGGTGAGCCCACCCAAGCGAGACCAACGGTACCGCTGACGAGTAGATACTGTACGCTTGCACCAATAACAAAGGACCGGGGCTTGAGCTGTACGTCACGGACGGGACGGTCAATCCTCTACCCACCCGCAACTTTCGAGAGCTGCAGAACGGGACGCCGCCCTCGGCGATCTGGACCATCTCAATTTTCGATAAGCTAGATAACGAGAACGCTCAGCATCTTCAGGACGACGCCTTTGTGGTGCTGAGGAATGTACGGGCCAAGGCGCACTCCCAGACGGGGGAGCTGGAGATGCTGTGGTCGGAGCGTTTGGCGGAGTGGCAGGTGGAGAAGGGCTGGAAGCCTAAGCCGGTGACGCCGGTGCCGAGGAACGACTATCGGGCGACGCAGATCAACCAGTGAGCTTGGCTACGCCGGGCACGGCAGCTTGAGACGATGAGGCTTACTGTAGGCGGATCAACCAGCTCAAGAAGCAATGGGCGGAGAACCCCGCGGCGTTTGATAATATGCCGATCCTGCCCCGGTCAAACGATGGCAATCACCTCGAGCACGGTCAGGCTGTTCCCGCTCCGCGGCTTTCGGACCACCTCGCCACGCATGTGGGTACGGTCCACACCGATCCGGTCCGCAATCGCATCAGCACGCTTGACGAGGTCAACGCGAGCAAGCAGGCGCCCAACAAGTGGCGGTTCCATGCCAGAGTCATGGAACTGCGGCCGAGGCAGTCTGGGCGTGGGGAGAACAACTATGTGGTGTGGTACTGCACGCGCTGTGACAGGAGGTACGCTGTGTTCCGATTTGGTTCCAGACGTGGTCCGACCGCGACGCTGACACCAGATTTGACCCGCCCGCCTGTCAGGCCTGTGCGAATGCAGGGCTACAGCACGCCGAGCTGCGGTACTGGATCTGGGCGGAATTGGAACATCAAGGCGAGACGATGTCGATTATCATCGCAAACGAAGCTGCCGCGGAGTTTTTGCCCCCCTTGCCACCGCTTGTGGCGTCTACGAATCCAAACGACAAGAAGAAGATGGACACGAGAGTCAGGGAGGCGAACCGGGCCGTGGAGGATATGTTGCTTGGCGCCAAGATGGATGGCCAATGGTCGAGGCCCATCATTGATTGGTCGGTGGAGACAGTGGAGCAGGAGATGGTTCATGCCGGAGGCTGGAGAAGGGTGGTCAAGCATCTGGCCATGGGCATGAAGAGTAAATGAGGGACGGTACTGTGCATGCGATACGCTGCGGCGGGGAATATGCATTATGATAGTGATGATAATGAATGCATGCACAAACAGTACTGCTACGAGTACGGATGCGGTGCGACGCCAGGGTGATGAGCACCGCAGTGAATGAGCCCCCCAGCAGACCACCAAATGGGATCACCAGCCTCCAAGGATGCTCGGGAGGCTCCTCGTTCGCTTGATACCCGCCATCCCAGCCGCTCCGTGCCCCAGTCCTCCTCGCTCACTCGGCATCGGTGGATCCATGGCGACCATGACGAAATTGCCACCGGATTTGCCACTCACGGTGCTGCCTTTGCCACTCGCGCTATCAAGGGTCGTCGGGCCCGAGAAATGCGAGATTTCTAGTATGGGCACATCAAGGTTGATTGGTTTCGTATCGGCCGAGCGTGGTGTAGCGGTAGTTGCGGGGCGGAAGGAGTGAGGTGAACGGACAGAGCAGGGTACATTGGCCGTCCCCGGCCCGCATTCTGTTGTTATCGCCTGGGTGTCGACGGCGGCCCGTGTGTCGGGGTGCCTTGTCACGAGGAAGCTGGCTGTTCCGGGCGATCGATGTGGCCGCGCCGGCTGGGCGGGGTACGCTGGCATCTTTCGCGCTGCATCCTCGCCCTTCATCGGCGCTTCGGTCAGGTGCTGCACGAGGCCACCGCCCACTCTCTTGGGATGCAGGCCCGCGAAGAAGTTCTTCAGTCGGTCCGACAAGCGCCGCCTATGTCCTCTGGTCGACGCGCGGGATAAGGGTCCAAACACACCCTTGGACGATACCTCGGAACGAGGAACAGCAACGAACACCGGTTCGGGCGGGCTCGTCTCGGTTTCGTAGTTGTTCGCCCAGTCGCGTGTGTGGATGTGGACCGCGTTCGTATGAGTCAGACGATAAGCCGCCAGAGGTGCGGATTGGACAAAGGCGGAGTGGCGGGGGAGAGGTCGTCGAGTTTGGGTGGAGGAAAGGCCAATAGGGTCGGTGAGGATGCGCAAATGGGGACGAGGTGGCCGCTCGATTGAGCGGGCCGGTGAGGGAATGGCGATTGGGAAGCTGGGGCACCCTGCGCCAGTGGGCGTCGGGTGACTGGATCGGGCCAAGGCTTCGGGCATCGCCTCCATTGGCTCGGCTGTACTGTGCTGACGAAGCGATATGTCGGCACCCGCGCAGCGGGATGCGGTAAGTGTGCGGCGAGGGATCAGTGGGATCGTCAGTAGGTCACGTCCAGTGTATTCGAGGTGAGTGTCCGGGCGGAATAGTTGCTTGTTATACAGGGCACTGGTGGCAAGAGCATGACATCTCGGTTATATATCGTGATAGCCGTAGGATACGGGACTATGCCACACGACGCCATTGCTGTGGAGGTGCATTCCGCCTGTGCCACCTTTCATTTGCCCCCACGCGCTCGCACTCCGAGGCGTGTCGGCCAGGCTGCCGCCACTGCCACACAGCCTCACGCACGTTGACGCGTTTGATGTCGGTGTGAGCGTTTCAGGTTCAGCGAGCAGCGGCGAAAGGACAGCCCAGTGTCGACCTCGGGTGGCCCTCGCACTGACTTCCGGCAGCTGTCGCAGCCGGGACAGGTGATTGACATCCGCCGCTCGCCCATGTCTCATCGCGCCCACTCGGGTCGATGATCGGGACCAGTCTGCACCGACTGTGGGTCAAAGAGGGCAATGAACTGTCATCAGCGCTCCGGTCTGATCACGCGTAGACGGGCTTGGGCTCACCTCTCTGCCTTGCTCGCCTACGCCCCCACCTTCTGACCCGCCCGCGGGTCCGGCGAACATGTCCCCCTCGGCATATATCCCGGTCAGGCTCCAGCCCTGTATGCGCCGAATCAGCGAGCACAGCAGCGTGCAGGTGCTCTTTCCACTGTCGTCATGAATCAGCAGAGGGTGGTTGCGCGTGTCTAGAATGATGCCCAGCGCGTCTTTGACCGTTTTCATCCCGTCGTCCTCAAACAGGTCCTGCCGGTCAGCGACTGCCTGATACTTGGCCAAAATCGACAACATACGACCTGCTCGGAGAGGTCGAAGCGATGCAGCGTGACGCCCTCGTCCTGAATGAACATGAGCGAGTCTTGGCGGTACTCGTCCGTGCCTTCAAGATACCTGCCATGAGTCTCTCCCACCACGCGTGACCAGGCGCACGTCCGGCTCACATGACGCTTCGGAGGTTCAACGTGCGCAGGAAACCAAAGTTCTTCTTGTTTGGGTGGCCGGACCGGTATACGCCGGGCGCGACCAGCGAGAAGTTGATGGGGGGGACGATGGGGGGCTCAGCGTGGAAGCCCGGCTGCGCCTCTGCCAGTCTGGCGCCGGACATGGCGCGTGGGTGATCGTGGGGCAAGGTGAAGCAGCCAGAGACATCGTCAGACAAAGCGTGATGCGTCGAGGCACACTGTGTGTGAGCAGGTTGTAATTGGCCATTACAGCAGCATTACAACTGGGTTTGTTATTGAAGCTCCGAAGGATTATTCCCCGCTCTCCGACGGAACTCGAGACGCGGGTGGACGCGACGCGTTTGATCTTTCGCTCGATATTACATTACGATCCACTCGTCGCGATGACCGACGCGGACACAGCAGACATCGATGCGCAGATAGCAAAGCTGCAGGAGCAGAAATGGAGGAAGGTGGAGCAGGCAGAAAGGGCCGAGCGGGAGAGGCAGAGGGCCGCGGAGCAGATCCTGGTCGGATCGACGCCGACGAAGAAGCGGCCGCGGGGTGAGTCTGATCCGGCATCCAAGTGTGATCGTCTGGCGCGGACTGACACCGTCAGCCGACGAGGTCGAGGCCGCGATACAGCTCCCTTCTCGACCTGCCCAACCCAAATTTACGGCTGCATCCCGTGCACCTACAACAAAGCAAGCGCTCCCAAGTATCCCACCGCAGCCCACAAAATCCGCTATGTCCGCATCCCTCGCCGCTCTGCGCAGAAGCACGTCGACAAGCAACGAGGTCAAGCCTGAGATTGCACGCTCGACGTCATTCTCTGTTCGTCCGAAGGCGCCAAAACCACGCCCCACTCGACCGGCTCCCGCCGGTCCGTCGCGGCACAGCAGCGAAGAGCTCGAGGTGGATGAGCCTGGACCGCAGCGGGATGCCGACGATCTCACCATACTTGAGAACCTAGACCCCGGGCCAAAGGAGCATGGAATCGATCCTGAGGGAGGAGAGGAATGGCTGCACCTGGAACCCAACTCGAAGATCCGTCTGCTGTGAGTCAGGCAAATGAAAGGCAAGCCACCGCTAAGACGCAGAAAACGGGTCCTGCCGCATGCGGAGCTGCAAGACCACCTGGCGGGGCGATATTACCTCCCTCCTTCCCTGCTGTACTCGGTCATACGGCTTTCGAGGGATGGCGCGACGTACGACGTGCCCGTGTCGGGCGACTGGGTGACCATCGCGGTTGTGGCGGAACGGAACCAGGTCAAAGTGTCCGGCGCCAAGGAGGCTCTATCGGACGACGACGGCGGAGGCGTGTCGGATGAGGAGAAAGTCAAACAGGGAGACCAGGCTTTGTCCAAGGAAGCGAGGGCCCGAGCGAAATGGATCAAACGCCGTGGACCGAGAAAGTATATCAACCTCAAGCTTTGTGCTTTGCCGCCAAAGAACAAGTCGATGGGCAGCGGGGCAGTGAGCGGCGATGCGCTCTTGCAGCTCCTGCTGTTTGAATCAGACGCGAAGATCCACCAGGAGGGGCGCGGCGCGCAGGAGGGGGAGATGGTCACGCGATATAAGGGGGGCTCGGGCGGGGCGTACGAGAAGTGGTGTAACTTGACGGTGGGGAGTGTGGTTGCGATTTTGAACCCGAGGGTTCTGAGGCCGCTGAAGGTGGGCAGATATAGTCTGGGCCGTCCATATCGAGGCTCACGATAGACCGGATCGGGTGCGCCCCACCCACTCACGCTGCCGCTGGCGCTCAACCCTACCGATGCGGACGCCATCACGCTCATCGGGCATGCGCAGGATCTGGGAAGATGTTCCGCCACGCAGAAGGACGGCAACAGGTGTTCGACGTGGATCGATACGTGAGTTACTGCACAGTCACGCCATGCCTGCAAGTACTGAGCGCCAGACGCGTGAGCCAAGTATGCGAGTACCACGTCCACGCCGCGATTCAAAGAGGGCGCTCGGGTCGAGCCGAGTTCGCCTCGGCCACGTCGAGCTTTGCCCTGTCCACGCGCGGGGCCGATAACAGTCGAGGTCACGGAGGCGGTAGGGGCGGCAGATTCGACGGGAAGTACAAGACGGGTCTATTGCCTCGCGCAGGCGCACAAACCGCACCGAGGGGGTTGGACAACGGCGGCGGAGGGGCAACGTACGTTGTTGGCGGTAACACGATCAACACCAACCGCGATGGCCTCTGCGGGGTGGGCGATGAACACCTCGGCGAGAGGCTGGGACGCGGACGGGCGGATACGAAGAAGCGTCTGAGAGAGGCGGCGGAGACGGAAAAGGCGCTGAACGCATTGTTGGACAAGGAGGCGGGGAATTCGTCGGCGGGGGGCAAGTACCTCGCGGTGATACGGAAGGCGCATGGCGAGCTGGGGCCGGGGGCGAAGCGGTCGCAGGGCAACGCTGGAGCTACCGCCAGAGATCCGAGTGGAGGGTCTCGGTACGGGGTCGGAGGTGCGGAAGAGCTGGACACCGAGCGGAAGAGACCGTTCTCCGCGGGCGCGATCAAGCGGATAGGGTTCGATCCCACCGCGAGACGGGGCGAGCGGAACGAGGAGGAGACGGCGAAGCGGGTGGGTGTGGCGAGCGTTGACGATGTGATCAAGCTGACGTCCAGCTGAGAGCAATTGCGTCGCTGCGGGATGGCAATGACCGGCCGCTAAGGTTGATGAGGCCGAAGGAGTTGTCTCGGTCGAATGTGCGCGCGCCGCCCGTGACGGGTACTCCGTCCGGGTCGCCAGCAGCGCGTGACGAGCGGGGACGTGACGACCATGATGACGGCGATGACGATATGGTAGACCTTGACTGATGCTTGTATACGCGGTAGCGATGTACATTATAGCGATTCAGAGTGACCCTCGACACTGAACCTTGGCGATCAGGCTTGACATTTGGGCAGCTGCCATGTGGAGCATGCGCATGGCATGTGCATGTATGACATGGTATGAACTACATATGTATAAAGCTATGCACTACTTATGTACAAAGCTATGTAACGCCCCATTCTGATGGAGTTACAACGTACAGAACAAGAGACACGGAATCAAGCACCGTACAACGCGTTAATCGATCTAGTCCACCCGGTAGCTGCGAAGCAGGTTTCGCCGTACTCATCCCAAAAGTCCTGCCAGCCCTGCACGCGCTCACGGTCTGCCTTCATGGCCCTGCGGTCCTCCATAAAAACGAAACTCCGGACACGCTCGCCAAATGTCCTCGAAGCAAGTGATGCCGTACTCGTCCAAGAAATCTTGCCAGTCTTGCTCGTCCTCTCGGCCCCCTTCCGGGATCCGGCGGTGCTCTGCAAAGACAAAGTCTCGCACCCGCGCGCAGATCCTGCGGATCTGGTACCAGGTGAACCAGACCAGACCGTCCTTCCACTCCTCCCGCAGGGTCGCCACGAGGTCCCAGAAGTCCGTCCACATCGTGCGGAGACGCGCATCCCAAGCCCGCGCACTGGCACACCATTCCGTCCACTTCATGCGGAGACGCATACTCCAAGCCCGCACACCGGCACACCAGTCCGTCCATGCCCTGTCCACACGGACACCTCCCACGCCAGCACCCACGCAACCATCCTCGGGCCATACTTTGCGCGGACCCAGCGCCACAGGTCCCCTCCGAACCACTTCCAGAACCATTTATCCAGAAAAAAGTCGACTAACTCGGGCCAGGTGTTCCTTTCGCTGGGGACTCTTCTCCGCAGCCGGGTCCGCCGGCGCCATCGGAGGTACGAACGCTAGGCGTCATCTTCGAGGTCGCCGAGATGCAATCTGGCGCGGACTTGGCCGCCGGGCGCGTACACTGTCGTCTCGTTTGCGGCGCCGCCCTGCGTGTACCCCTCGACCAGGTTGACGATGTCCGAGTTGCTCTGGCTGAAACGCGTACGCGGACTGGTCTGCGATACGGTCGAACTGCGGATGCGGGGACCGCGGACGGAGGGGGGCGGGGAGGATGGACCCGAGGGCAGGCTGATGGTCGAGCTCGAATTGGAGGGCGAGTTGGCGCCCTGAGTGCGTCGACGACGTCGCATGTAGCTCGATTCGGAGTAGGTCGGTGAGGCCGGCGTGGAGGCCGCCAGCGCGGTGAGAGCGCGTCGGAGGGGCGGGGCGTGGACCGCGGAGCTGACTGGGTCGCCCCGAGGCGATCCGGGAGAGGCGACGGGCGTAGGCGAGCCCGATCGCGTGGCGGGTCGAGGGAGCGAGTCGACGTCGACGGATGGCCAATCCGGGATGGGTGGGTCGATGTCGAACAGTAAAGACGAAGGGTTGGACCGGCCTCGCGGTCGACCTTGGCGTTGGGCCTCCCAGTCGGCGACGGCGTTGATCTCGTCCTGCGTGACCTCGACCCGGCCGATTCCGCCGCGAGTGACGCTGTCTCCGGCGGCTTCTGCCCGCCGTGCCCCTTCGGCAATCTCCTCGTCGACCGCCTGCGGCACAGGCGGCGGCACACTTGCAGTGCTGGTGCCGGCGGCGCGTTGCCTAGCGTGGATTTGCGGTAATGTCTTTCGGACCCAGTGGCCTACGCTGGTCAGGGCGGTCTTGGTAGCGGGCAAGAATGTGAACATCTGGAAGACGTGGACCATGTCCTCGTACAGCTCGTGCGTGACGTCGACGCCGGCAAGCGAGGCCTTGTGCGCGAGGAGGGTGATCTCGTCCCGGAGCACCTCGGAGTCGCCCGACTGGATGAGCATGGGGCAGAGGCCGCGGAAATCTCCGAAGAGGGGCGAGGCGTAAGGGTGCGTGACCCATCGACCAATGTTTTGGGCGCCGAGGTAGCACGCGACGGGGTTGAGGTGGTCTTGCAGGTCAGCGGATGACCAGCTTTAGCACTCACCGTCTGCTTCTGGCCGGGGCACGACGTCGACCTCGCCGTTTTCGTCCCAGCTTGCGCAGGACATGGTCAGATCCACCCAGGGACTCATGAGGACCAGGCCGGCCGGCTGCTCGTACCCTTCGTCCCGGAGATACATGCACAGAGCCAAGCTCAGGCCTCCGCCCGCTGAGTCGCCCATGATGACAATGTTTGACGGGGAGATGTTGAGCGGGGATCGCAGGAGGCGAAGGTATCCGTGGAGGACATCGTGGAAGGGCAGAGGGAAGGCGTGCTCGGGGGCAAGGCGGTACGTAATCGCTGCGGGTCAGTCGCGAGGGACATGTCGAGCGACTCACCGTACACCCGGGCCCTGCATTCCTGGCTCACGCCGATGGTGATGAGCCGGTGGGTCGCAGCGTTACCGACGTAGTACGCGCCGCCGTGGATGTAGTAGATGACCCTGTGCGTTCTCGCAGCCATGCGAGCAGCCCGCCGGCGGTAGTGAGCCTGCTGGGGCAGAGGGCTCAGCCGCCCGGGCGCGTCCTCGTCTGACGACGAATCGGGCACGACGATCGCCGGGTCTTCCAGGCCCGGCATGAGCGGGATCTGGCGTCCGGTGTGCCGCAGGTGGGCGAAGTGAGGTGCCCGGCCAGTCGCCATCAGTCCCATGTCGAACTGGTCGTTCTGCCACCGTCGGGCAGTCTCGGCGCTCACGACCCATTCGCCCGACAACTCGCGCCGCCCGTCCTCTGCGCGGTCGTACGCTTCAAAGAAGCCCCGGGATCGCTCGTGCCCGCGCAGTCGCGGCACTTTCCACGTGACCGGGATGAAGTCGGCTTCGGGAAGAGGGACCAGGAAGTGCAGCGAGACGAGCCGCCGGATGAGAATGATGTCTGCCAGGCTGGTGTGGTTGGCGACGTCACGCATCGCCGACGCGATCTGCGGGTGAGCCTTGGTGCAAGCAGCGAACTCACGAGAGTCATGCGATAGCCCCATGATTTCCGTTTGGCACCAAAGAGGAAATGACTGGCGAGGCTGAGAATGATGTGGATGGCTTTGCGGATGATGAACAGCCAAAAGGCGATCCATGTTCGGAGGCTCCAGAATAGCGGGTTCGAGGTGGAGACGGGCGGTAGTCGTTGCCGGAGGGAGGGGTTCACGCGGGAGGAAGGAGGAAGGGGCGAGGGGGATCTGAGCGGGTGTGTGGTCGTGTAGGATGCGAGGAGCTGGTCAACTGCGCGATGCACCGGAGGTGCTGTTGTATGGGGCGGTCGCTGACCGACGATGGACGTCATCTGGGAATCATGCGTGTGTGTTGATGATGTTGATGTAAGAGGGATCATGGTGAGGACGAGGTGGGTGACGACCACACGTCACAGCGCGACTGACCGAACGCCACTTTTTCCAAACAGGGCCCTCTTCTCATTCCAATCTCGACTTTTCCCATCTCGCAAAGGTCATCTTTGGTCCACGCGCTTGGAGCCCTCGCAGCAGGTCGAATCAGTCACGATGCGGATCACCAAGAAGCAGCTCGCCGGTGTCGACAAGTACAAGTACTCGGGCGTCGATAAGAGCGTCCTGAGCAAACACGTTCTCGGGCCGTTCTGGACTTGGCTCGTGACGTGCTTTCCGCTTACACTCGCGCCCAACACGGTGAGTTGACTGTTCCTGGGTCGATACGAGCTGGGCATCGAGCCCGAGGTATTCGTTGACACTGAAGACACCTTGCTGGCAGAAGCTGATCCACAGATCACCTTCTTGGGCCTGTGCTTTGTCTTTGCCAATGTCGGGACGCTCATGTGGTTTGACCGCTCGTACGAGGGCAAGGACCTGCCCTCGTGGGTGTACCTCTCTTGGGCGTTTGGTCTCTTTGCCTATCAAAGTGAGCAGCGGGGTACAAGCTCGCACTGACGACAGGCATGGACGCGATCGATGGAAAGCAGGCGCGAAGGACGGGAATGGCCAGCGCACTGGGGGAGATGTTTGACCACGGCTGTGACGCTATCAACACATCGGTGGGTCTGACAGGGTAGCGCCAGCGCTGACTCTAGCTCGAGGTGGTCCTCTGCGCGCACGCCCTCGGGCTCAACCGCTCCTGGTGGACGGTGGCTTCTCAAGCGGCCTCGCTGTGCAACTTTTACGCCTCCACGTGGGCTCTGACTTGGGCTACGGTTGTCGTAAGCTGACGACAGGTGGGAGGAGTACCACACCGGCACGCTGTACCTGTCCGCCTTCTCCGGCCCGGTCGAGGGCATCCTCATGATCTGCGTCATCTACCTCATCACCGGCCTGCACCCCCTCGGCCAGTCGTTCTGGCGCCAGCCGCTCGTCTCGCTCCTTCCCGGCGACTACGGCGTCCACGCTGCCCAATGGGTCGACTCCGCACTGGGGTTGAAATCCAGCCTCCAGCTGCACACGCTGCCCATCAACGTCGCCTTCTTGTCCTTTGGCGCCCTTGGCACGGTTGGAAACATTGTCAACAGGTAGGCGGTTCGACGCGCTCGGTGCTCACGTCAGCTACTGGAACGTCCTCGCCGCGAGGAGGAAGTCTGGCAAACCCCTGCTCACGCCTCTCCTCGGCTACCTGCCGTTCTTGTTCCACACGGCCATCCTCGTCTTCTGGCTGCAGAGCGGAGTCCGCGGAGGGGTACCACTCGTGCACAGCTCGCGACTTTTGCCGTTCCTTGGCTACTGGGGCATGAGGTGGGTGTGCGCGATGCCGTCGGGCGCACTAAATTGACGCGCAGCTTCTCGTACCAGGTCTCCCAGCTCATTCTCGCCCACGTCACCAAGTCCCCCTTCCCCTTCTGGAACGGCATGATGGTGTACTCGCTGTTCGGCGCGCTTGACGCCAACGCGACGTGGTTGTTTGGCGTGTAAGCGAATAGCACGGGTGGAAGTGGCAGAGCTGATCCCACAGGACACCCCTTGTGCAGAGCTCCGACGTCGCCGCGGGCGTGTTCATCAAGATGTCTTTTGTGGTCGCTTTGTTCAACTATATCCGCTTTGCGCGAGAGGTGATCTGGCAGATGTGAGTCGACGCGCCGCCCGAGCAGCGCTGACCCTAGCTGCGAGCACACCGGTATCGCCTGCTTCACCGTAAGGCACAAAGACGCCAACGGCCAGTGGGTCGGCAACGGGGAGCAGAAGAAGGAGTAGGCGAGGGGGTGTGCGTACATTATAGATCCTACATCTCATCATGAAGGACGCAGATACATACACGCGATCTCACGTCTTGTCTGCAGCCGCCCACCATGTGTCCGCGGGGACCGGGACGAGGCCCCACACGCCCCAGTCTGGGTCAGAAGAGGGCAAGGGCGGCATCGAGTGCTCGCCCGACGGTTTTCCAAAGTGTTCGCACCAGATCTCCCACTCCTTGTCCACCTTGGCCTTTGCTCCCTCTGCCTCGTGCTTCTCCGCCGCGTCAATCAGCCCTTGCGCGATGAGGTTCAGGTAGGAGGGAGGTTCATCCTTTGCCGGCTCTGCAAGCTTCTTGAGCGAGTCGACGAGGGGGACGAGGGAGGCCGGGGGAAGGGTCTGTGCCAGCAGTAGGGCCTGCAGCTGAGCGGCGTTCGCGGTGTGCCGTCAATAGAGTCCAAGATACCTTGTATGCAGGCGGTCCACCGAGTCCCAAGCGCTGCTTGAGCACCTCTTGCACGAGGGGGCGGTAGTCGCTTCGGTCAGTCTGAACGTGTTACGTATGTACGCACTCGCGAGCGCTCCACTCGAGCACAGTCTGGTACGCACTCCAGTCTATGCCGAGGTGCGGACCCGAGCTGGTCATCGTCTCGAGCCATCCTCGGACCTGACCGAGGGATTCGGCTGTCGACGTGGGATGCGTTCTTTCGAGGACAGGGAGGGCGCGAGACGTGGTCATCGCGGGGCGAGGTAGCTAGACAGACTTGAGAGACGTTGCATAGTGGCCACTGCGAGCATGCTCAGCCTGGGTGTTGTGTGCGTGTTTTGTGAGCAAGTGTCGACACGCCTGTGTGGGCTCACGGCAACGTGCAAACGATTACCCGGCGAGCCGTTGGCGGCTCGCGGCTACTCTGTGCTCCACACCCAGCGCCAGGATTATCCTCGGCGACAGTCAACATCCGCCAAGACGAAACGCGTTCCGTTCATAGGTCCACCACGCGGGGTCTCGCTAAAATGCACATGCCCGATGCATGTTCGGGTCGGGGGCGGATCGATAGTGCGGGGCAGCTCGAGGTGGAAGGCGGGATAATTCTCGGCCAAACTCCGGTTACGGCCTCGAGTACTTGCCTGTCTGCTGTCATTGATGCTTTCAGTCGCAGGCTACACCATGGCCTTCGGTCGTTCACTCTCTCATCCCGATGCAGAGCTCTGGTGAGAAAGCACCGGTCGGGGACGACAAGGCGATCTACGGGGTCGAACAGTCGACGGATGCTCCACCCACTGCGAGCTTCGCCCAGTGCCCCGAACTGCCTGCGGATGATGGTGCAACGGGTCGCGATGAGGGCAAGTCGCAGTTGATCTTCAAGTTTACGCGCGAGAAGAAGCCTCTGCCAAGCCCACTGCGGGCGAGATGGATAGTGTAAGCCGCGGTGCAGAGTTATGCTCACTGGATAGGGCATCGCTCTACCTCATTATGACACTGGCCGGGTGGGATGTGGGGGCGACTGCGCCGCTTCTACCGTTCCTGCAGAGGTACTACGGCGTGAGTGCTCCATCGAGGGGCGAATCACTGACATGCAGATCAGCTACCTCGTCAGTGCGTTGTCGCGCGGCTGCTGGGAGACGCGGCCTGATCCCTAGTGTCCATCATCTACATCACGGCGTTTGTGGGCGGGATGCTCTCGGCCGGTCTGAACGTATACCTCACCGACAGACTTGGATTTGGGCTCGTAAGTTTATCTGCGAGCGACGCTGAGGCCAGGTCGCGCCGCTGGGGACGTTTTGCTTTATGATCGGTTATGCGATCTCGTCCAGCGGGGGTCCGTACCCCTTGTTCGCCATCTCGTTTGTGTTCAACGGGATCGGTTTCGGGTTTCAGGCGAGCAGTTGTGACGCTTCCGAGAGAGCTGGTTTGACCCTCAGGACGCACAGATCAATGCGCTGACGGCTCGATTGCCCAACCCGAATGCCAAGATGTCGCTACTGCATTCGTTCTTCGGCTTGGGCGGGACGATTGCGCCCTTTATCTCGACGCCATTCGTCCAGCACCACGCGAGTCGGCCATACCTGCTCTACACGCTGTGCCTCGCCGTTGCGGTCATCACGCTCGCGGTGGAGGTGGTGGTTTTCCGGGGACAGACCGAAGAGCAACTGACCGGCCGCAAGGACCGGTCTGAAGCAGAACAACGGGCTTCAGATGCTGGAGAAGCGCTGCCTGTTCCCTTGGCGGAAGTCGGTGCCGCTGAGGCGCGCATCGACGGCCTCACTGCCACCCGGACTGAGGGAGGGGAAGAAGTTGTCGCGACGTCGAATGGGAGTGGGGCGAAGATGAGGACCATACTGACTTCGCCGGCGGTGTACGTCTTCGTGCTGCACGCGTTCCTATATGTGAGCAGGCTTGGCCGCACGGGGAAGGCATTCTGACAGCATAGGTTGGATTTGAGACCACCATCGGATCATGGGCTGTGAGCCCACGCCGCGTGACCGGAGCGCCGCTAACTCGCAGCCCACATACCTCATCGAAGCCAGGGGAGCCGACGCAAACGCTGGATACGTGACAGCAGGGTACTGGGGCGGTGAGTCCATCTTCCGACTCTCTTGGGCGGCACTGATACAAAGCCTTGACCGTCGGCAGGATCTTCCTCATCCCCATCACAGCGAAGCTGGGCAACCGTCTCGCAGTCACCGTCTAGCAAGCTGTCTGGCTCGTGCATTCCTGAAAAGATCTGACAAGCAGCACAGCCATCGCGGTAGGCCTTATGATCGTCACGTGGCTGGTACCCAACTACATCTGCTCGGCCGTCTGCATCTGCATGATAGGCTTCTTCCTTGCGCCGATCTTCCCAGCTGCGATTGTCCTCATCACCGAGATCTTCCCCGACGAGCTGCATGTAGGGGTGATAGGGCTGTTCGGGACCATAGGTGGAGCAGGCGCCGCGGCGACGCCGTTCGTCCTTGGTGCACTTGCAGATAAGGCGAGTCTAGGAAGAAGGCATGTGGTACAACGCTGACTAGTAGTTCGGCTTCTGGGTGTTCGGGCCGTTCATGACTGCGATGCTGGGCGGGTCCATTTTTTTGTGGCTCCTGGTCCCCCGGCGTACGAAGCGCGTGGCTTGAGCAGGCCAGAACTGTGTATCAAAAATACTTTATAATGCATGCGCGTTTGCTTGGTGTACGAGATGATAGGGCGGCATCTGACTTTTGACGACTGCTTGATGTGCACGACAAGGGAAGAGGACGGGGTTGGCAAGTCGCTCTCACTTCGAGGATGGGAGCGGTCGCGCACGGCCTGGAAGCAAGACTCGGGTCGCGGGTTAGCCCCTGCTGGTCCACATCGGCCCCGATCATCGCCCCTTCAAACCTTCCGTTGCATCGACGCCACGTGAGGGCGTCTGACATCAAGCAGAACGGCATTTCACTGTGCTCGGCCTTGACAAGGAATGCGACGCCGCCCATGCAAAGCTTGTCTTTGAACCCATTTCGCTGACCGTTCACTGGACCTGCACAGTGCACCGGTTACAAACGCACAAGCCGATTACGGCCCGGCGACTCGTCGTCAGCCTTCCTTTTTTGTTTGTCCGTTCGTTGACCTGCGGAACGCGTAAGTGAGGCGCGCTAGATCAAGCTTGTTTCGACTAGCGGCGACTTTATTGCAGCCATGGCATCTGGGGCGTGCAGCTCATCATCTGACCCGTCTGGGGCTCTCGGCAATGTCCGATAGTGCCAAGTGCTCGCCAGGCGAGACGGTTAAGTTAGGCTGCCGAACAGGCTGCGGTGGATCCCGCCCACGGTGGCCCTCCCGTGCGTGGCGGAGAGCATACCGGCATCGCGGTGGAGCAGGGCGGGCACGAACTAGTTCCGAAAGCTTGCAACTGTTGCCCTGGCCCTGCCGCCACCGAAGAACAGGGTCACGAACAGCGGGAGCGAGCGTTCCTCTGGCTGCTTACGGGGCGCACGAGCGTTGTCCGACCAGTTCGTTCTTC
>Ga0308169_10002449_pt1 | contig 19233 bp, 14 predicted proteins | sample PhyBR1_2_FD_202139 | JGI IMG/M metagenome (GOLD analysis project Ga0308169, IMG submission 202139) | Phyllosphere microbial communities from UC Gill Tract Community Farm, Albany, California, United States - DLSLSB.R1 | ecosystem: Host-associated > Plants > Phyllosphere > Unclassified | place...
GGGGTTCGTCTACCTGGAGCACGGCCTCATCGTTCGCGGCGCAGACGCACTGCGCGTACACGACAACATGATCGCGGAGTGCGGAAACTGCGTCGAATTGACGGGCGCCGGCCAAGCAACGGTCGTGAGTGACAATCTCATGGGTGCGGGCCCGGACGGGGTGACACTCCTCGCAGAGAACCACGAGGGCCTGCTCGTCACCGGCAACAACCTCTTCCCCCGCGGCCGCAGCCTCATCGAGCTCACCGGGTGCAACCGCTGCTCAGTCTCCTCAAACAGGCTCCAGGGCTTCTACCCGGGCATGCTCCGCCTGCTGAACGGCTGCAAGGAGAACCTCATCACGGCCAACCACATTCGCCGGACCAACGAGGGGTTCCCGCCGTTTATTGGCCGCGGCAACGGCCTGGACGATCTCTACGGCGTCGTTCACGTGGCGGGAGACAACAACCTCGTCTCAAACAACCTTTTCGCTTTCAACGTCCCTCCCGCCAACATCGCCCCGGCCGGCGCCCAGCCAACCCAGATCCTCATCGCCGGAGGGGATGCCAACGTGGTCGCCCTCAATCATGTGGTCAGCAACACGGCCTCCCAGCATGTCGTTCTCGACGCGTCGACCACTCACTCGAAAGTCCTCGACAGCGGCGCCGCATCCGAGGTCACGTCATACAGCCCTGACACGGCCATCCGGCCGACTCCCTGACAAGTGCACGCGGGCGCGCCTCGAGGCACGGCATCCGCCTCCTCGGGCGCGCTCCTGCAATGGCTCCGGCCGGACAGCGCAGTCACGCGTCGAGGTCGCGCAGCAGGAGGACGCCAAGCGGCGGGACAAGGAAGATTTAGTCGCCGAAGTGGTTGAAGCACTGCTGGCCCGGACAAACGTCGAGCCCGCGTCTGCCGCCCCGAGCAAAAGGGCGGAGACTTCGACCGCATCCTGAGCAACACGGCCACCAAGGCAATGCACTTGGGTCGTTCGCCTTTACTGTTCTGCTGCCAGAGAATTTCGGTGGGCCGGAAGGGCAGATCTGACATAAAGGAGATGTTGGCTGTCCGCATGCGTGACCGACGTACCTGTCCTTACCGAAAGCTGTTGTTCATGAAAAAGTTCATACCCTTTGGCGCGGCACTGGCAGGTATTGCCCTGTCGGCCGCCGCGTGCTCCGCCCCAACCTCGGGCAGTGCCGTCTCAACGTCGTCCCCGGCTACCCAGCCTGCTCCGGCTGCCACGGCCCCCGCTCCCGCCCCGTCCGCGGGCTGGGGTCTTGCTGTCCAGGGAGGCGGTGACCGGATCAAGGCCGCGGGACTGGATGTGCTCCGCGCAGAAGGCGCCGCAGAGCACTTCCACGCGCACTTGGATGTGCTCGTGGACGGGAAGCCTGTCACCGTCCCGGCTGACATCGGCTTCAGCTTCAACTCCGCTGGCCAACCCAACGGAATTTCGGCGCTGCACAGCCACGACGAAACGGGAATTATCCATATTGAAGCGCCCACAGCCGGCGTCACGTACACCCTCGGGCAGTTCCTCACGGAGTGGGGTGTCCTGGACGGCAGCGATGCTAACCCCGGCACGGCGCATTCGGCCCAGGACGGCTGGAAGGTAGCCGTGAATGGCGTCCCTTACGAAGGGAAAATTTCCGACGTGGTCCTGAAAGCCCACGACGAGATCGTACTCTTCCACGGCGCGGCGCCGTCACCTCTGCCAGCCTCATTCACCTTCCCAAGCGGCTTGTAGGGGGTAGCCGGGAGGCTGCTATGTACTGCGGCGGGCAGGTCAGCCTCCACGTCGTCCTGCAGGGACACCGATGAAATCTGCCAAGCGGACGGTGCTCCCGAAGTCTCGCTGCCCGATGGTGACTACTCCCCCGCACCGGGCACCATGCCTAAAATTGCCGCATGATGTGTTCTCGGCTCTACCGCCATGGACGGCTCGAACGCGAGGATCTCCGGTTGGAAGAACTGGACAACATCCTCAGCGAAGAGGGGGTAACGGTCTGGATCGACTACATGTCCCCAACAGCGGATGATCTGGCAGGTATGGAAAAAGCACTCGGGTTGCACCGTCTTGCCGTCGAGGACGCCGTCCATGAACACCAGCGACCCAAGCTGGACCGCTACCCGGGCCACCTTTTTCTGGCCGCCTACCACGCTGAGCTGGCCGGGGAATCCAATGAACTGAAGATCGCTGAGGTCAAGGCTTTCATCACAAAAAAAGCCTTGGTCACCGTGCACGGCCCGGAGATGGATCCCGGGCAGCTCACAGCGCACTGGGACGCCGAGCCGGACCTTGCCGTGCACGGCACATCGTTCCTGCTCTGGGGCCTGCTTGATCTAATCGTGGACGGGCACTTCGATACCGTACAGGAACTGGATTCCCGAATTGATTCCCTCGAAGACGTCCTGTTTGTTGATCATGCCCCAGATCATGACCTCCAGCGCAGGTCGTTCGAGCTCAGAAAATCCCTCGTCCGGCTCCGCCGCGCGGTCCTGCCGATGCGGGAGGTCTTGAACACTCTCCTGCGCCGCGACCTGGAAGTCCTCGATCCCGAAATGCAGCCATTCCTGCAGGACGTCTATGACCACGTGCTGCGGGTTTCCGAATGGACAGAGTCTCTCCGCGACCTGGTCACCACCATCCTGGAAACACACATCAGCATCCAGGGCAACCGCATGAACCTGGTCATGAAGAAGGTCACCAGCTGGGCCGCCATTATCGCCGTCCCTACCGCCGTTACAGGGTTCTTTGGCCAAAACGTGCCGTTCCTGGGTTTCCAGTCTCCGCTTGGCCTCACCCTCTCCCTGACACTGATCATCGTTGCCTCTGCAGGGCTGTACCTGAGCTTTAAGAAGAAAGAGTGGATTTGAACAGCGGGAGTAGGCTCTGCAACATGACCGCTAAGAATTCATTCCACGGAATCTCGCGTCCAGGGGGCTGGCTGCCAGAACAGGACGAACTTGAAGACTGGCTTGCCGGTCATCGGGAACGAGTAGAAGCGCGCCCGGAAGATTTGCCACTGCATCCAGTGATCGTCGAATTCCAGGAATTGATCGCCAGCGATCCTGTGGTCCGCCTTTACATGACCGAGATGATCGAGCAGGTTCCGAAATCCAAGCCGTACCGCAAACGGCACCTCACCAGCGTCGATCAAATGCTGCGGCTCATCAACGAAGTCCTGACAATGGCCCCGGAGTTCAGCGAAGGGGAATGGTCACTACCCCCTTGACGGCAATCCTCGACTGGACCATGGGAACCGAGGCTGGCTTCGCTGCCCACCGCGACCCCCGGATCGTCGCCATGTTCCGCAAGGTCCTGGACGCTTGGTGCACTTTCCTCACCAGTCCGGAGTCGCTGTACGTGCTGAACGATTCGCCGTCCGGATGGATGTCGGAGAAGGCCCAGCACGCCGTCGGGATCAATGACTACGAACATGATCCCCATGCCGAGCACTGGGGGTTCACGTCCTGGAACGACTTCTTCTCCCGTCGACTCACCTCGACGTCCAGGCCCGTTGCTGACGCAGACGACGACAAGGTCATCGTCAGCGCCTGCGAATCCACCCCCTACAAGATCAGCTCCGACGTACAACGGCAGAGCCGGTTCTGGGTCAAGAACCAGCCATACTCCCTCGATGACCTGCTCGCCCGCGACGACTCAGTGGATGACTTCGTCGGCGGGACGGTCTATCAGGCCTTCCTGAGCGCACTGAACTACCACCGGTGGCACGCACCTGTCGCCGGGACGATCGTGCGCGCCTACCTCAAAGACGGCACCTACTTCTCCGAGGCGGAGTCGGAGGGTGCCAATGCTGTCGACTCCAGATTCTCACAGGCCTACCTGGCCCACGTGGCCGCCCGGGCGATCATTCTGATCCAGGCCGACGACCCTGCGATCGGCCTCATGGCCTTCGTCCCCGTCGGCATGATCGAAGTCTCCTCGTGCGTCATCGACCCGGAAATCGTGCCGGGACACCACGTGAAGAAAGGCGACGAACTGGGCTACTTCCAGTTCGGCGGCTCAACCGAATGCCTCATCTTCCGGCCCGGTGCCATCGACCAGTTCGCCCTGGAAGCAATACCGCAGCCCCAGAACCAAAACGCTCCCCTCGTACGGGTGAGATCGAAGCTGGCTACCGCAAAACGCTGAAAGGCAAGTGCACAACCCTTTCAGACATTTGCCAGCCAGCGAGCACCGTGATCGGGGCGTCTATGCCGGCGCTCCACGTGCTTGGTGCTCTTCTCTGCCTGACCTCGGCTATCCTTCGTGAGCATGGATGCCGGATGCTGTAAGGCCTACACCTTGCAGAACCGGGTGCAGGGTCCATCGCTCGAGTTCTTCAGCGTCCTGCTCGATGGTGGATGTTGTGACGCGGAAGGTGTGGCTTTCCCCGGGAAGCAGGGAAATGCATTGTTCGGACACTGTGGCGCCGGGGTCCATGCGGTCCGCTTGCAGGACAAGGTCGCGGACAACAGTGTGGGCCGTGACCGTCACAGCCACCCCGTCGTGTGTCTTCACGGCTGAGGCGGCAACTCGCGCAGGTTCAGTGAGGCGGTCCTTGTCCTCGGCATGGAAATGAAGGATGCGGTCCCCGGGCCCTATCCCCTCGCCGCGGATGACGAGGACCTCGGTCAATGGGAAATCACTCCGGCCGACATCGTCTGGCAGCCCGATCTCCGCCGTGGCGCGTGCTTCGAGGTCGAAATCGTAGCGATGGGATGCCTTCACTTTCAGACGTTGAGCAGTGACGTCCGTGGCGGCGTCTGTGCTGATCAACTCCAGGCTCAGTGTTCCCCTCCAGGGGTCAGCTGTGTCGTTCACCAGGACAACGACGAGCTCGCTGCCGCGCTGCTGGACCGTCGCCAGACGTGGCCGGTACGCGTCCCTGATGGCGTACCAGAGCGGCTTGAGCTGTCCATAGCCATCGACGGCGGCCCATGACGTGACGGGCCAGCAGTCGTTGAGTTGCCAGACGATGGACCCGGCGCACACGGGCGAACCGGCGCGGAAGTGTTCAATGCCGAGCCGGACGGCGCGGGCCTGGTTGACCTGGGTCAGGAAGTGCCAGTCAACGAAATCCGCTGGTTCGGGCAGGTGCGCGGCAAGTCCGCGCTGCAGTTTCCTGGTCCCGTCCTGGGCCTTTTGGTGGTTGAGGAAGGCTGGGGCGTCGAGATCCAGGTCGGCGGGCTCCAGTGTCCGGGCCAGGGTGGACCAGTTGGGCGGACCCTGGAAACCGAATTCGGAAACGAACCTGGCGTTCCACTCTGCGTAGTGCAGGTAGTCTTCCTGGTTCCACACGTCCCAAATGTGCACGGTGCCGTGCTGTGGGTCGTTCGGGTGCAGTTCAGGGTTTCCCGAATAGGGGCTGCCGGGCCAATAAGGGCGGGTGGCATCCAGCCCGGCAATGAGGTCGGGCAGGAGTTCGGCGTAGTAGCGCCATCCCCAGCCGCGCCCGTCCAGTTGGGCTTTCCAGTTCCAGTCCTCGTATCCCCAGATGCATTCATTGTTGCCGTTCCAGATTACGAGGCTGGGGTGGCTCATCAGCCGGACAACGTTGTCCCGGACCTCACCGGCGACCTCGTCGTAGAGCGGACCGTCCTCCGGGTAACCGGCGCAGGCGAAGAGGAAGTCCTGCCAGACGAGAATGCCCATCCGGTCGCACAGGTCGTAGAAGTCGTCTGACTCGTACACCCCACCGCCCCAGACCCGGAGGAGGTTCATGTTCGCCCCAATGGCTTGGGAAATGCGCTCCCGCAGGCGGTCCTCGGTGATGCGGGACGGAAGGCAGTCATCGGGGATCCAGTTGGCGCCTTTGACAAAGATGTCGATGCCGTTCACGGCAAAGACAAAGGCGGTTCCGTTTTCGTCCCGGTCAGTCTTGAGTTCACAGTCCCGGAAGCCGACGTCCTTGGACCAGGTGTCGAGGGTCTGGTGTCCCAGGTGCAGTGAAACTGAAAGCCGTGAGAGAGGCTGAGCGCCCATGTCGTGGGGCCACCACAATTCCACCTCGTCCAATTCGAGGACGACGGTAGCGGAGCTTGAGTCCGGGACGATGGGGACGGTCTTCGTGGTCCCGTTCACGCCGACGGTCAGTGCGAGCTCGAGAGGCAGCCCACTGTGAATGCCCGGGGCCCGGAACAGATCGACGTCTACCTCGACCCGGGCGCTCCCGTGGGTGGGCGTGGTGCCGACCTGGGCCGGCTTGACTCTGGTGGTGATGGACGGGCGGACCGACTGGAAGCGGGCAGTGGTGTAACGGCGGATGCTGACCGGTTTCCAGGGGCCGGCGGTGACCAGGTTTGGTCCCCAGTCCCACCCGAAGTTGCAGGCGGATTTGCGGACGTATTGGAAGGGTTCTGGATTTTCATTGGGCTGTTCCCCGGCCTCCGCGCGGACCAGCTCGGCATGGGCACGGACGTCCTTGAATATCAGGGCCAGGGTATTGATGCCGGCTTTGACATGGTCAGTGATGTCGACGGTGTAGCTGCGGTGCTGGTTGAAGGTGTGCGCCAGGTCCATGCCGTTGAGGCGGATGACGGCCACGGTGTCCAGTCCTTCGAAGCCCAGCTCGGTAGGGCGGTGCCTGTCCCCGGCGTGCTCGAAAGTAGTTGCGTACTCCCACTCGCTGCGGCCGATCCAGTGTTGGGTGTCCTCGTTTTGACCGGCGTACGGGTCGGGGATGAGCCCATGATCCAGGAGAACGGTGTGAACAACCGAAGGTACGGACGCAGGGAGCCTCCAGCCGGCTGCTCCATCGGGAGCGTCATCGGCAGGGACCGTCGTGCGCAGCACCCATGCGTCAGTGAGACGGGTCGTCTCAATCATGATTTTCTGCCTTCTGGGGATGTTGGCGTGGCGGAGGGGATTACTGGTTGCCGTCGGCGCGGTAGAAGTACATCTCCCTGGATCCAGCTGGGGCGTCCCACCCCTGGGCAAACATCCAGCTTCCGTTGAATTTGAGCAAGCCGCCCCACGCGAGGGAACCGCCCGGATTGAGTGCCTTCTGGGTGAAGGGTGCGTTTGTGTCATAGAGGGCCTGGGCTGCGGCGAATTGTCCATCGGCGTCGCCGTAGAAGAAGTCCAGGACCAGCTTGGATCCGTCGTCTTCGACGATGGCGCAGGCCACTTCGTGGAGGGAGCCGTCCAGCGGGCCGAGGTCCAGGTAGTCCTGGGGCTCGAACGTCCAGTTGACCATGTCGGTGGAACGGCCCACGTGAGTGGTGCCTCCGCATCCTTCGGACAGGTACATCAGGTAGTGTCCGCCGAGCTTGACCGCCTCGCCGCGGGCGTTGCGGGGGATAACAGCCCCTTTGGCCCAGTAGCGGGAGATCTCGTGCGGGACGGCAAGGCCGAGCTTTTCCCAATTGATGAGATCATCGGAGACGGCCAGATTGATGTCACACCCAACGTCCCCGAGGGGGTATACATCCGGGTCATCGCCGGTGGCTTGGTCCCGGTTCCGGTCGATGGTCCAGATCCCGTTGTAGAACATGTAGTAGCGCCCGTTGGCTGCGTATATTTTTGGGTCTTCGCAACCGAGGATTTCGTTGTCCTGCGTTGGGTAGATGACGGGGTTGGCGGAATTGTCCTGCCACCCTGCCTCCGGATCGTAGACTGCGACCCCAATCCGGCTGGAGATGGATTCCTTGCGCGGTGAGGCACGGTAGAAAAGGTAGAGCCTGCCGTCCCGAACCATGAGGGACGGGTTGAAGATCGAATCTGCGGTCCAGCCGATTCCTGTCGGGTCGGCCCAGTCCGTCTCCTGCCGGAACGTCAGCGAGTCGTCCTTGTGGAAGGGTCCTACCGCCCATTCGGGCCGGTCGGGATAGTCGGCCGAGAACTGGTCTGTCGAGATGGTGTCGGTCAGCGGGTTGCTGAAGGTGAGCGCTTTTTCATAAGTCTCGCGCAGTAGGGCTGTGGTGATCTTCTGCATGGTGGCGTTGCCTGTCGTTGGGGCAGGCCCGGACGGGGATGGCCGGGTCTGCTGTGAAAGAAGGGTGGGGTGTTGGTCAGTTTTGGTCGATGGAAACCCAGGTGAAGCCCCCTGGCGCGACAGAGACGCGACCTGCGTGATCCGCGCCGTTCTGGTCTGCGGTCGGGGGCAGGGCGCGGCCGCTGGCATCGTAGGCCTGTTGGCTGAGGTGAAAGCCCCGTGGCACGTCAATCTTCCGGTCAACGCTTGTGCTGGCCGCGCTGATGAACAGTGTGCGGTCACCGGAGGGGCCCGAAACGTTGACGGAGGAAATCTGTGGCTGGACCAGCATCCCGTCGATGGCGACGTTGCTGCCGGCCGTGGCGAGAACGCTGTCTCGATGGGCTGGCAGGGCCTTGTCGAGGGAAAGCGGGGAAAGCTTTCCGGGGGCCGCCGTGATGCCCTGCTCCCCTGCCCCGCCGTTGGCGGTGGTGCCAAGTACGGTGTCCCCGGAGGTCCAGGACGTTGTCCCGGCCGGGTTCGGGAGCTGGTTGACGATGGGGTAGATGTTCTGTGGCTGGTCGGCTGCCGGCACCGGAATCCGCAAGGTACCGCCGGCGTTGAGGGCCACGTAGGCTCCCCCTGACCAGTTGGCCTCGCCGGTCCAGGCGGAGGCAGGTTTGACGACTTGGCCGCCGGCTACGGCCCCTGATTCGGCTTCGGCCACTTTGAGCCCGTCGGTCCCCACGGTGTGGTTGATGCCAAGGGCCTTGGCCTTGAGCTCCGGGTTGGCGTCCAGGGCCAGCATGGAGAGCAGAGTGTGGATGGTGGACTCCGCCCCGGAGTTGGGATTGACGCGGCCGTCGGTTTCGATGCCGTCAATGGCGGTTCCGGTGGCCGGGTTGTAAGCGGGTTTGCCGCTGCGGTTGGCCCCGAAGTACCAGCCGGCGGTCACGGCTGCGACGTCGAGCAGGCCGGGTGCGTGGGCGGCCCGGGCTGTTGCGACGAGTCCTTCGACCCGGGAGTCCACTCCGTAGGCGATCTGTGCTTCGCCGGGGACCGGGCTCCAAGCGTTGTCCGGACCGCCGGCGGCAAGCAGTTGGGGCGTGAACTGGGCGGAGTCCCGCACGGCGGCGGTCAGCAGGTCGGGACGGTTGAGGACGGGTGAGGCGCCCGCGACGGCGGCAGCGGTCATCCCGCCCCAGGCGTGCCACAGGGTCCGTGACTGGTTCCAAGGCAGGATTGCTCCGAAAGGCCATTGCCGCACGGAGCCGGATGACATGGCAGCCACGCCTTCGGTGAGCTCCCGGAGAGCCGTCGCGGCGACTCCGTCGTCCGTGGCAGCCTGGGTGTACGCGGTGAGTCCCAGCACTGCTTCGGCTGAGGCGTCGGCTCCGCCCGTGATGAGCCAGGCCGGCACCTTGTCGCCGTCCGCGATGTCATAGGTTCCGTACTTGGCCAGGGACTGCTTGTTCAAGGACGCCACAGCGAGGTCAAGCCTGGCCTGTAAGAACGCTGCGAACTGCGGATCGGCTCCTTTGAACGCCGCGTACCCCTCCCCCAGGGCCCACACGGTCCTCGCGAGCCAGTACGACGCTGCCGAGTCGCTGGGATCGGGCAGCTCGGCAGGCTTCGCGCTCGGTGTCAGTGACCCGTCCGGCTGTTGCCAGAGGACGACGTTTCCGGCGTTCGGCCCGGAGGAGGTTTGCAGGTATGTCAGTTCGCGCAGGACCTCGAAGGCATGGTCCCGGCTGGTAGTGTCTCCGGTCTGCTGCCAGTGGCGAAGATAGACGACGGCGGTGCGGGCTATGTCGTCGGCGTTGAAGGCCCCTTGGGTCCAGTAGCCGGTTGCAGCGTCTTTGGTTCCGCCGCCAACCCTGGTGTAGCTGCCGTCGTCGTTCTTGTTGGCATAGGTCCACGGTGCCTGGGCGGTTGGGCGTTCGTCCAGCTGGTAAGTGGTGTGGCCGTCGACGGCGCGCAGCGGGACACTGTCCAGCAGGAAATTCAGGTGGGACAGGTTGGTCAGTGGTGCCTGCGTGCCAACGGTCGAGGGCGCGGACGGGGACGGGGACGGTGGAGCCGCGCTTGCGGCTCCGGCCCCAGTCAGTAGTAGTGATACTGCTGCAAGAGACGCAACAGGGGCGTATCTGGATCGTTGGCGGGTGCTGGCACGGGTCATCGTGGCTCCTGGAATCCGGGAAGGGGCTTGGTTTTCAGACGCGGTCGAGCCGCGCGACGCCGATCTTTGAGTCAGCCATGCCGTAGAACACGAACAATTGGTCGCCTATTTTTTCGATCGCCGTGGGAAAGACGACGTTGGGGACTATGCCGGACCTTTCGTCGTCCGTTTCGGGGGCCAGCAGGGGCTCGTGGCTGCGCGCGATCACTGTCGAGGGGTCCTGCGCGTCCAGGATCATGGCGGCGGCAGCGTAGTTGACGTTCTGTTGGTGATCGAAGGAAGACTTTTCAATGGTCCCGGTCACCCCGTGATAGATCAGGAGCCACCCTTCCTCAACGCGGATCGGGGCCGGACCGCCGCCGATTTTGAGGTTCTCGAATGGAAACTCGCTCATGGCCACCAGTTTGTGGTGGCGCAGGTGGACGAGGTTGCGGATGTCCTTTTCGACGTCGGCGGCGGGCACGTAGGAGATCCAGATGCCGAGGCGGGCATCGGTGATCCCGGCAGGGAGGTGTTCGCCTTCACCTTCACGGATCCAGCCCAGGTCCCACATTGGGCGGTGCAAGAGTGCGTAGGACGGGACCCCGTCGGGGTCGTTGACCGGTTCCGGGAAGAACACAGCGTCTTTGTTGGCGAAAAGGTTCAGGTCCATGGACAGGTCGGCCTGGTACTCGAAATGAACCGGTCCGAGCCGGTGCCAGGTGCGCAGATCCTCGGACCAGGCGAGGGCGAGACGGGGCCCCAGCGGCCCGTACGCGACGTAGGTCATCAGGTGTTTGCCGAGGGACGGGACCCAGGTGACTCGCGGGTCTTCAGTACCGGCGTTGTTTACGCCGCGTTCCCATCCTTCATCAGGGGCCAGGACGACGCCTTCGCGTTCGACGCCTTCGGGAACGCCGTCATGGCCGATGAGCACCTTGGCCAGTCCCACGCGGGAGACGTTGCCTTTGGCGACGAGACGCGGCAACAGGTACAGCTCGCCGTCGGGCGTTCGTCCGCTGGCGGGGTTCAACACCCCTTCGGCTTCGAACTCGTTGCCTTCTTCGGGAGTCATGATGACCCCGGCGCGGGTCAGTTTGAATGGGACAGTGGGAAGTCGCGATGCTGAGGAAGTCATTGGTTGTTAGCCCTTTACGCTGGAGCCGATATTGGTCGAAATGAATTGGCGCTGGAAGAAAATGAACAGGGCGACGGCGGGTGCTGCCAGGACGCAGGCGCCGGCGAGGATTGCCCCGAAGGGGTTGGCCGCCGTGGCGGCGACGTTGGAGATGTAGTTGGCCAGCGACACCGCGAGCGGCTGCATGGCGGCGTCCTTGGTGACCAGGAATGGCCAGAGGAACTCATTCCAAGGGCCGATGAAGGTCAGCAGGATCGCTGTGACAATGGCCGGACGGACGAGGGGGATGGCGATCTGCCATAGGATCCTCAGTTCGCTGGCTCCGTCGATCCGTGCGGCTTCGAACAGGGTTGAGGGCAACTGCAGGAAGTATTGCCGGAAAACGAATACAGCGGTGGAGTTGATCGCGAACGGCAGGATCATTCCCAGGTAGTTGTCCGCGAGCCCGTAGTCGCGCACGATCATCACGTACAGCGGGATCAACAGGAGCTGGAACGGGACCATCTGGACCAGCAGCAACATGCCGAAGACGACGCCGCGGCCGCGGAACTGCATCTGGGCCAAGGCATATCCGACGAGGATCCCGAAGACCACCGTGCCCAAGATGACGCCGCCGGTGAAGATGCCGGAGTTGGCCAGGCCGGTGAGCAGGTTAATGGAGCCGTTGATGTTGGCGTAGTTTTCCGGCGTGAGGTTGGCCGGGTTGGGAAAAGCGCCGGCGACAGAGGTATCCGGGCTGGTCTGCAGCGAGCCGATAAACATGTAGTAGAAGGGAAACAGGAAGACGAACGCACCGAGGGCGAGGAGGATGAAGCTGCCGACGCCCAGATGGGCGCGTTTCTCGACGCTTGCCTCGTTTTGCTTGGCCTGGGCTGGCTCTCCGGCCGCGGTGCGCGGGACATTATCAAGTGCCACGTTAATCCTCTTTTCCGCCGACGAGGCGCTTTTGGATCAGGGTGACCAGCAGGACGCCGATTACCAGAACAACGCCGAGTGCCGCAGCGACGTCCGGGTTGCCTTGCAGGATTCCCTTCTGGTACATGAGGAACACCGGTGAGGCGGAGGCTCCGTCGGGACCTCCCCCGCCTGTGAGCAGGTAGGGCTCGGTGAAGAGGTTGGCACCGGTGATGGTGGCCAGAAGGGTAACCAGTACACTGGCCGACCGGACGCCGGGAACGGTGATGTTCCAGAATTGGATCCACTTGTTGCCGCCGTCCACGGAGGCTGATTCGTAGAGTTCATCCGGGATGTTCTGCAGCGCAGCCAAGTAGAGCAGGATGAAGAAGCCCAGTTGTTTCCATGTCACATACAACGCGACGGTGGGCATCGCCAGCCACGAGTTCACAAGCCAGGACGGGCTGGGCGCCAGCGGGCCGAGCAGGGAGTTAACCAGGCCGTTCTGCTGGAACAGGAACAACCAGACGCCGACCACGGCGACGCTGGCCGTCACGTAGGGAACGTAGTAGCTGACGCGGAAGAATGTCCTAAGTTTCTGCACCCTGTTCAGTGCGTTGGCCAGGACTAGGGAGAGTCCGACCGTCAGCGGGACGTTGATGACCAGGAAGATCCCGATATTAATGAACGAACGCTGCACCTGCGGGTCGGACAGGACTGTCACGTAGTTATCCAAGCCTACGAAGGGCCTGTCGACCTGCACGCCCGGGGCGGTGAAATAGAACTGGTGGAGTGAGATGTAGACGGCATATCCCAAGGGAAATGCCAGCACGCCAAGGACATAGAGCACGTAAGGGGCGCTGAAGAGCAAGCCGAGGGGTTGGGCGCCGAGCAGTGCCGGGCGTTTCCGTTGACCCTTCGGGCCCTTCCCCTCCAGGTTCGAGACCTGGAGGGGAGCGCCTGTTGATCCTGGCCTGGTCATGGCAGCCTACTTTTGCCCGGCCAGTTGGTCGATCTTGTCCGAGGCGCCCTTGAAGGCGTCATCTATGCTCTGGTTGCCGAAAATCACGGACTTGGACCAGGCGTCCCGGAAGGTCTGCCAGATCTGGACTGAGTTGGAAACGTTGGGAACTTCCACGGTCCGGGACGCTTGGTCGGCGAACTGGGTATAGGCGGGGTTCTTTGCGAAGTAATCCGAGTAGGTTGTGGTCAGGTTCTTGCGCATCGGCATCTGGCCCGTCTCGGTCAGCAACTTGCCGTCCTCGTCCTGGCTGGTGGCGAACTTCATCACATCCCACGCTGTGCCTTGGTTTTTGCAGGCAGAGTACATGGCGACGTTCTTGGCGTCGGAGAATGTGTAGGACTTGTCCTGCTTCTGCGGGCCAGGCACCGGCACGGCACCCCAGTTCACCTTGTCCTTGTAGGCTGCGATCGCCCACGGGCCAGCGAGCGCCATCGCGGATTTGCCTTCCGCGAAGGAATCGCCCTGGTAAGCCTCAGCCGAGGCAAGCTTTTCCTTGTACAGCGTCTGGAACATAGTGGCGACCTGCTTGCCCTGGTCGTCGTTGAAGGTGGACTTGCCGTCCTTCACCAGCTGCGATCCCTGGCTTGATGCGGCATAGAAGGGATAGAAGTCAAACCACGGCTGGTAGAAATCGCTGGAGGGGGAAGGCCAGATCGCAGTCTGGACCGCACCGGATTTGACCAGGCTGCGAGCCGTGTCCAGGACCTCGGACTGGGTGGAGAGCTTCGGGTTCTCCGAATCCAGGCCGGCCTTTTTGAACAGGTCCTTGTTGTAGAACAGGACCACCGGGTTGGACTTCCATGGCAGCTGGTAGGTCTTTCCGTCTGAGGATTTGTACTGATCCGCCAGGTCGCCGGTGCGGTCCTTGATGTACTGCGCACCGTCCGGGAAGGAATCCAGCGGGACCAACCCGCCCTGCTTCTGGAACTGGGGCACTGCGGCCGGGGACGTGTTGAACACCAGGCACGGTGCGTTGCCGGCAGTGATCGCGGCGCCGATAACTTCCTCGCTGCTCTTCCCGGCAGGGATTTCCTGCCCGTCGATCTGTTCGTCGGGGTGGGCGGAGTTCCAGGCGGCGACCATGTCCTTGCCCCACTTCACCTCTGCGGCGTTGTTCGAGTACCAGATCTTAATTGGGCCCTTGGCCGTTGTCGCGGAACCTGCGCCTCCGGTGCCGGTGGCTCCCCCTCCGCCACATGCGGCGAGGGTAGTGCCGAGCACGGCCATGGCGGCTATCGACAGAATCCGGGCATGGTTTTTTCCACGCTTCATTGCGTCTCCTAATACTTGGTTCTAATGAACGAGATTGTGTATGTGGTGCGAAGTGATTTGCTGCCTCCCGGGTGGGATCAGCGGTCGGGTGCTGGCCCGGTCGAACCCCGAATGATCAGTTCCGGCGGAGGCAGGCGGACGTCCTGCCCGTCATGGCTGCCGTCAAACAGGCCAAGCATGGCGTGTGCCGCCTCGTGGCCCCATCGCAGCGGATCGGCAGAAATTGTGGTCAGCGGAGGGTTCAGATACCGAACGAACTCGGCATCGTCATAACCGGTGATCGAGAGGTCCTCCGGGACGCAGTAACCCCGCGCCTGCGCCACGGACTGGCCTGCCGTGGCCATGAGGTCGTTCGCGTAGACGATCGCCGTCGGCCGGTCGTCCATGGCGAGGAGACGTTCGGTGCTGTCGGCGCCGCCTGGGGCCGTGAAGTCAGACTCAATGAAGAGGTCGCTTTTGAGGCCGGCTGCCTGGAGTGCGTCCTTCCATGCGTCGTACCGGCCCCTTCCGTGCACGTAGCGTAAGGGTCCACCGACATGGGCAATGCGGGTATGCCCGAGGGCTACGAGGTGTTCAACGGCCTTTGTGAATCCTTCCGTACCGTTCATGCTGACAGCCGGGAAGGGAGAGTCGATGTCCGGCCGGTTGAGGGTCACGGCTTTGAGTTTGAGTTCCTCCAACAGCCCAATCCTCGGGTCATCGAGGAGCAGGTCCGTGAGAATGAACCCATCCACCCTGCCCGCAGAGAGCTTCCGGTAACTCTTTCGTTCAGCTGTCTCATCCGCGGCGACCGTGAGCACCAGAGTGTACTCGTGCTCCGCCAGGACGGTTTCAATCCCGGCGATGAATCCTGCGAAAAACGGGTCAGTGCCCAACAGCTTCGGGTCTCGTGCCAGTATCAGGCCGATAGCGTACGCACGTGCAGACGCGAGCCCCTTGGCTCGGAGGCTGGGTGTCCATCCGAGAGCCTTCGCTGCAGCGAGGATACGCTTCCGCGTTTCCTCGCCGACGCCCGGCTGACCGTTCAGGGCAAGGGAAACAGCGCCCTTGCTGACGCCTGCCGCGCTGGCGACGTCGCTGATTGTGGCACCCGCCAAGCCCAACACCTCCTATGATCTGGGTCACTAAACCGGTTCAGTAAAGTAAGACTAAACCGGTTTAGTAATTCGGTCAAGGACACTTCCGCAGCTTCCTGCATACGGAGCTCCGCGCACACAGAAGGACACCGTCTTTTGTCTCCGCTTTCACGGTGCAGGTTTTCGCAGTGTCGCGCTAGTTGTTCGACCACGCTGGCTATCCGAGACAACGTAGTTACTGGCTTTTCGCTGCCTCGACAAACTCCTGGGCTATCCGCGTCATCACGCCGAGGGCCTCTTCCCCACCTATGGCCGTCCCGGTGTTGGATCCCATGTCCAGAGACACCGTTCCGGCAAGAACCCTGAGCCCAACAGCAATGTTGTTCCCGTTGATCGATACCTTGGTCACGTACGCCTTCTCCCCGATGTCCGGGCCGGGGAGAAGTTGGATGTTGAACTTCTGGAGTCTGGTGGCTCCGGAGACCGTCTGCTCGAACACGGCGCAGTGCATCAGCAGTTCCTGGTTGTAATCAAAGTCGGCTTTGGCGAGCGTGTCCCGGGGAGCACTGCGCACATCAAAAAGAATCATGCCGGTTCCGTGATTGCCAATGTCGAATACCTCCCCCAGGGCAAAGCCCATGGAGAGGTCCAATTGGGCCTCGTGCTGCCATGACCTATGGAAGACGTTGCATTCAGCCGGCTCCGTCGGACCTAGTATGGACGACGGCGAGGCAGACGCCGGCGGCTGCTGCATCAACGCGTAGGACTTGCGGGCCATGGCCGTGTCGTCGGCTCTTCCGCCGTGCGGCTCAAGGACGTTTGCTGCTGATGGCCATGAGTTCCTGGTCCCTGAAGACCTTCGCGGACTGTGTCGGAGGTTCTGCCACGGGGGCCATGCTGGATGCCTCCGCTGGGGTGGTAATGCCGACGGTGGGTGAAGCCGTGTCGGCTGGTTGCCCGGATCCGCATGCAGTGAGGATCAACAGCCCTGCACCCAGCATTCCCGCTCTTCCAAAGCAACCGGCGCAGCCGGGCTTTTGCACGAGCATCCTGGTTTCTCTGCGCATGCGGGTCCCCTCCTGTTTGTAAGGTCCGTTCGCTTGTTGGGGCAGCGGGTGCGGGCTGGCTCAGAAGTCGATGCCCTTGACCAAGGTGATTAGCTGTTGTTTCACCTGTTCTTCGGTGGGGCCCCCGGAGCGAGCGCAGGATCTGCGCGGCGAAGACGGCCATATTCCACCCGCGGGCTACTTCAACTGACATGTCGGGCACTTGTTTCCGCCCCTCATTTTTCGCAAAGTGAAAGGGCAGAGCCAGAGACTTTCGGCCCGCGCTGAGTACGCTACGGCGGGTAAGGGCCGATAGCTCGGCGGGCCCTCAGCGCAACGAGGGCGCTTCCGCGCCGGCGTCGGGAAGCGGAACTCCCCCGCACCCTGGCTGCTCCTTCTGTCGGACGAAGTTGCTCAATGATCAGAGGGATATGAGGACGTCAAGGCCGCGGGCCCGCCGTCGTCAGCTTCCTGAAAGGGCTTCGCGGATTAAGTCTTCCCTGGCCGTCACCGCGCTGGAGAACGCCGTTTGGGCACGCTGTCCGGCAAGGACTGTGGAGCACCCGGATCGGGGGTCCCAGGGCGTAGTCAACCGGACCGCGACGAAAGTGCGGACCGAGGGGCCCGTCAAGGGCGGTTCCCTTGAACGTAGGTATCCCATGCGCGTCACAGGGAAAGCACCAGTTAGTTTTCGGGAAGTTCGGAGCAAAGGGCCATAAAATTCGGGCATGCCACACGAGCCGCTGATCATCCGCGGCGATCCAGGAAAATCCGAAGAACCGGATACCCAGCGATGGGGCATCGCCGAGCGCGATTCCCTCGTTAGAAGCCACGTCGGCGCCGTGGCCGAGCCACCCACGCAGTTGCTCGTAAGGAAGTCCATGCCCCGAAGCTCCGAACAATCAGCCAGCCAGCGCGACTCGGACGACGGGCCTATCCGACTAATACTGGTACCCGCTGTGGCCAGTGGAAAAACTAAGGCGAAGTTTTGAGAAACGCAATAATCTTTGTCGGTTCGTGCCTTTTGGCCGCTGGTTGCCTTTTGTTGGGTGCCAGGTCGGGCCGGCGCGGGCAGACAACTCTCCCGGGGCTCTTCCACCGGTGGCCGCTGCCTCCGGGATAGACATCTCTTGGCCGCAGTGCGGCGCGGAAATGCCGGAACTTCCGGGCTTCGCTGTCGTGGGGGTGAACGGCGGCCTTCCGGACACGATCAACCCCTGTTTAGCCGCACAGCTGGCTTGGGCCACGGGCACCCCCGGAGGCCCGGCCGGCAACCTCGTTCCGGTGTACGTAAATACCGCAAATCCGGGCGCGGGCGGATCTTGGTGGCCCACGTCAAACGTCTACAACGGGAACCAGATCAACAATCCGTATGGGGTGTGCGCCGGAACCGCTACCGCGGCCTGCGCGTACGTCTACGGCTACGGGCTGGCCTTTGAGGACGCCAATCATCGTGGCGTCCCGGACCCGGCGCACCGTTTGTGGTGGCTGGATGTAGAAACCTTAAACAGCTGGTCGTCAGACTCCGGGGCGAACGCGGCCGTTCTGGAGGGAATGACGGCCTACTTGGAGGGCATCGGCGCACAGGTTGGGATCTACTCCACCGGTTACCAGTTCGGCGAAATCGCTGGCGTCATTAATGTGGGCAGCAACCTAAACAGACTCGATGATTGGATCGCTGGTGCAGACTCCCCTGCCTCCGCGCAGGCTAACTGCGGGGCTGATCCGCTCACACCCGGTGGGTCCGTGACGCAGACCCAGTTCACCACCGCATCCTTTGACTACAACCTCGCCTGCCCAAGCCATAGGGCCCGGGCCCTGGAGCCCGACGCCGGCACCGACACCGGCCAGGGGGAAGGTCCCGGAACTGCGGGCCGTGACGAGCGGAGTCCCCTTGACTTGGGCGGACTGCTTACCTTCCCCGAGGGGGTGCCGTGGGCACGCGGCCCGTCGGATCAGTGAGAATAGCCGCGCGATGGTGGGGGCACTCGTGGTGCAGGACGCAGGAAAGGTTCCGGGCCAGTGAATCAGGGAGCCTAAAAGAGGGCGTCTGCCACTGCCGCTGTCACCTGATGGATGATGTCGGTGCGCTCGGGGACGCTGCTTAAGTCTTCACCCTTGGTGTAGACCACCAGGGTGTAGGCGTGTCCGTCCTTGTCCAGGACCGCAGCATCGTGAAGTTCCCCGTCAAGCTCCCCATATTTGTGGTAAACCGTGACGTCCGCGGGAACTGCGGCCGGGATGAGAGTTTCATCGTTCGTGTTCTGCATGGTGGACAACAACTGTGAGGTGTCCGCGGCATTGAGCAGGCTCCCGGAGTAGAGCCCCGCGAGGATGTGGGCCATGTCCGCGGGGGTGAGCGTGTTGCTTTCCGGGTCGTACTGTACGCCCAAGGAACTGGCGTAGTCGGTCAGCTCCTGGTGGCCGACGACGTTCATGATCAGCGACCAGGAGTCATTGTCGCTTTGCTGGATCATTGCCTGCAGCTGAAAGGACGCGGGATAGGCCCCCAAGGGCTCGTTCAGCGATGCTTCGCCGGTTTCAACAAGATGGTAATACGCTTCGGCTGCCAGGACCTTGGCGGTGCTGGCAGCCTCAAAGGGTTCCTCGACACCGTACAGGTGGACTTGATCGCTGGCAGCCCCGGCCGGTATCTCCATGAGCGCCACCCCGATTTGATACTCCGGGTGGGCGTCGATGATGCCGTTGATCGTGGCGTCCAGG
>Ga0308169_10002451_pt1 | contig 19229 bp, 17 predicted proteins | sample PhyBR1_2_FD_202139 | JGI IMG/M metagenome (GOLD analysis project Ga0308169, IMG submission 202139) | Phyllosphere microbial communities from UC Gill Tract Community Farm, Albany, California, United States - DLSLSB.R1 | ecosystem: Host-associated > Plants > Phyllosphere > Unclassified | place...
CCTCGCTCGGCATGGACGTCATCCTGCGCATGATGTTTTCGAGCGAGATCGATGCCGATGCGCGCCAGGCCGAGCAGGCCGTGCACACGGTGTCGGTGGCGGGAAACGCCGAGATGTTCTGGCCGGCGAGCTGGCCCGACTCGGTGCCGTGGAAAAAAACCAAGCGCCGGGCGATGGCGGTGCTGCGCCGGCTGATCGACCGCCACGTGACGGCGCGCCTGGCACTGGCGCGCGCGGACTGGCCCGCCGACCTGCTGACCCGGCTGCTGACCCTGCACCTGGACGATCCCAAAGCCTGGCCCTTGCAGGCCGTGCGCGACGAGTGCATGACGGCCTTCCTTGCGGGCCATGAGACGGCGGCCGCCACCCTGGCCTGGTGGTCCTGGTGCATGGCCGCCAATCCGGCGGCGCAAGCGGCGGCGCGCGAGGAGGTCGACGCCGTCCTGCAGGGCCGGCCGCCGACGGCGCAGGACCTGCCGCAGCTGGCGCGGCTGACCCGCACGCTGCAGGAAACCCTGCGCCTGTATCCGGCGGCGCCGGTGCTGCTCTCGCGGCGGTCGCAAGGTCCGGTCAGTCTCGGCGGCTGGCAGTTCCCGGCGCGGACCATGTTCACGGTGCCGGTCGGCCTGATGCAGCGCGATGCGCGCTGGTTTCCTGAGCCGGATGCCTTCCGCCCCGAGCGCTTCGCCGACGGCGCGCCCGGCATCGCGCGCGGCGCGTATCTGCCCTTCGGCACGGGGCCGCGCGTTTGCCTGGGCCAGCACCTGGCGCTGGCCGAGATGACGGTCGTCGCCGCGATGTTCCTGCAGCGCTTTTCCGTGCGGCCGGTGGAAGGCATGGCGCCGCCCGAACCCGTGTTGAACATCACGCTGCGACCGCGCGAGGCGCTGCGGCTGGTGCTGGAAAGGCGTGCGCCATGAAGACCGTGCGCAAGCTGCACCGCTACGGCGCCATCGTCGTGGCGCTGTTCGTGCTGGCGCACCTGGCCAACCACCTGGCGGCGCTGGGCGGCATCGGGGCCCACCTGCGCTTCATGGAAGCGGCGCGTGCCGTGTACCGGCAGCCGCTGGTCGAAACGCTCCTGCTGCTTGGCGTGGCCGCGCAGGCCGGCAGCGGCTTGCGGCTGCTGGGGGCAGGCTGGAAGCGGCGCACTGGCTGGATCGCCTGGCTGCAGGCGGTGTCCGGCGCCTACCTGGCGCTGTTCCTGCTGATTCACGTGTCGGCGGTCATGTTCGGACGCGCCGTGCTCGATCTGGACACCAATGTCCACTTCGCGGCCGCCGGCCTGCAGGCCTGGCCGTACAGCCTGTTCTTCGTTCCGTATTATTTCCTCGCCGTGCTGGCGGTGTTCACTCACCTCGGCTGTGCGCTGGCGCGGCGTGCGGGACCCGCGCCTGGCAAGCGTGCGGCCGCCCTGGCTGTGCCGATGGGCGTGGGTGTTGTATTGTCGAGCGTGGTGCTGGCGGCGCTGATGGGCAAGCTGTACCCGTACGAGGTGCCGCCGATGTACATGACCACTTACCAGGCGCAGGCGACTGCCGCGCCTCCATGAACCGTCATCGAGCTGAAGGAGCCACGATTTGCCGCCACTGCCATCCATCCTGATCGGCGCCAGCGCCGCAGTCATCCTGCTGCTGGGACTGGCCCATCTGCTGTTCACCTTCCGCGGCCCCGCATTCATGCCGCGCGACCGGGGCCTGAAGACGCGCATGGAAGAGGTCGTGCCTGTGATCAGCCGCGAGACGACGATGTGGAAGGCCTGGGTCGGCTTCAATGCCAGCCACAGCGTCGGCGCCATCCTGTTCGGCGCCGTGTACGGTTACCTGGCGCTGCTGCACCCGGCCTTCCTGTTCGCGTCCCATTTCCTGCTGGCGCTGGGATTGGTGACGCTGGCCGGCTACCTCGCACTGGCAAGGCGTTACTGGTTCAGGACGCCGTTCCGCGGCATCCTGCTGGCGCTCGTGCTGTACGTGGCGGGGCTGTTCGCCCTGTAAAGGTGAAACAGCCCCGCGTACGCCTCAGGACCCGGCCTTCAGCGCTTCGGCCGGCGTTTCTTCCTGCTGGCGGTGGCCGCTGGCGGCAGGCACCCGCGTTTCCGCAGTCCTGACCAGTTCCTCGTACTCCGGATCGTCCACGCCGCGCAGTTCGATGTAGCGGTCCAGCGCGTTTTCCAGTTTCGGCAGCAGGACGCCGCGTTCGCTGTGCATCACGCTGTAATTCGGACGCGCCGCCGCCATGCCCATCGTGGTCGACGCTTGCGCGACCAGCGTGCGCGCATCGATGCCGGCCTTTTCTGCCGCCAGCTGCGCCAGTTCGAACCAGGTGACGGAGCCGCCGTTGTTCAGGTGCCAGACGCCGCACTCGCGGTCGATGGCGAGATCGAGGCAGGTGTGGACCAGGTCCGGCACATAGGTCGGCGAGACCGTCATGTCGTCGGCCGCGTGGAAGGTCTCGCCGCGTTCGAGGGCCTTCAGCGCCTGCGTCACGAAATTGTGCTTGTCCCAAGGACCAAAGAAGGCGCTGGTGCGCACGACGAGCGCGCCCGGATGCTTGTTCAATACGGCCTGCTCGGACTCGGCCTTGCTGCGGCCGTAGACGTTCAGCGGCGCGAGCGGATCGCTCTCGACATACGGTCGTTCCTTCCTGCCGTCGAACACCAGGTCGCTCGAGAAGGTGGTCAGGTGTACGCCATGACGGGCGCAGGCCTCGGCCAGGATCGCGGCCCCATGCTTGTTGTCGCGCATGCAGCGCTCGATATCGTTCTCGGCATCGTCCACGCGCACATAGCCGCTGGTGTTGATCAGCGCCCAGGGTTTGTGGTGGGCCAGGGCGCGTTCGACCGAGGCCGGGTCGGCGATGTCCATGTCGTGGCGCGACAGCAGTTTATAGGCGAGGTTGCGCTTCTGGCAGATGCGGGCGAAGGCGCGGCCCAGGGTGCCGGTGGCGCCCGTGATCAGGATCGGCGCGGCACTGATGCCGGCCAGGCGCTGGGCAGGGGCCGGGATCGAGGTCAGCGCGGCTGGTGTGGCGACCGGGGTGCACAGGAAGCGGTCGGGGCGGCGCCACCAGCCCTGGCCGCGCAGGACCGGGTTCGACAGCGGCTTGCCGGATGACAGCTCGCGCATCATGGCGGCCAGCGCGGTCGGGCGCGGCATCGGCGAACGGACGTCGAACGGGCCCGGCTCGTAATAGCCGCGGTTTTGCGTGACCAGGCTGTTCCAGTCGAACGAACCGAGCAGCGACCAGACGGTGACTGCGCGCAGGTCGACGCCGTTGGTGCGCGCCGTCTGCGCCGATTGCCAGATCTCCAGCAGCCAGCGCAACTGGTCTTCGCGGTTGGCGTCGATGTGCGCTTCGGTGATCGCCAACGGCAGGCGGTAGCGGTCCCAGGTTTCGGCCAGCAGGGGGCCGATGCCGGCCGTCGGCGTGGCCAGCGCGCGCGAGGCTTCGATGTCGGCGCAGGGGACGCCGTCGGCCACGCCGCGGTGGTGCTGCGGGTAGCGCTCCGGACGGTGGTCGAGCCAGCGCTCGCTGGTGACGTAATAATTCACGCCGATGATGTCCGGCGGGCAGGTATTGTCGCGGAACCAGAGCAGGTCGGCGACATCGACGCCGGTGCCGGTCAGGTAGTTCCACAGCTTGTGTTCAGGGTCGACCATGCCGCACAGCAGGTCCCAGGCCAGCCAGCGGCGCTCGTTGTAGAACTCGGCGACATGGCTCAGCTCGGGCGTGCTGTAGGTCTTGCCGAGGTCGTCGGTCTGCACCAGTTTGGCGTTCGGGTTGACCTTGCGGATTTCGCGCATGCACAGCACCACGGCGCGGCACTGGATCAGCAGGGCCTGGATGAAGCTTTTATCGTCGCGCGCATGCGGGTACCAGACGCCGTACAGGCCGGCGAAACGCGCGGTGGTGCAGGGTTCGTTGACGGGGGTGTAGTACTCGAGCCATGGATAACGCGCCGCCACCGCGCCGGCGTACTCGGCCAGGCGCTCGGGGAAGGCGGGGTCCAGCAGGCTGGTGTCGCGCGGGCCGCTGCCGTGGTGGATCAGGCCGGCGATCGGCGTCACGCCGGCTTCGCGCAGGGCAGGGAGGCGCTCGTCGGGCCAGCTCCAGTCGGCCTTGTCGATGCCGTCCGGGGCGGTGCGTTCCCACAGGATCGGGTAGCGGATGGCGCGGATGCCGAGCGAGGCAAAGCGCCCGATGTCGCAGTTGCGCAGCGCGTGGCCGTTACGGTCGAGCTGGCTGAAGTATTCGTCCTGCACACGGTTGACAGTACATTCAAGGCCGCCCCAGAGTTCGAGTGGGCGGGGTTGGCTGTTCGGGCTCGTGTTATTCATGATTTCACCACTTGTTAGAATTTTAACAACAAAAAACTTTTAGACGGTCGCCGAAAAGATAAAGTTCGGAATAATCGACTGTCTGGATCTGCCGCCGCTTGCGAAAAAAGACAAGCGCCTCCGGCACCTTCATGGTTGGCCGATGACGCTCCCCCCCGTCGCGTCCGGCTTGACTATCGGTTGACATTGCGTCGCCAACCTGCAAACATGCCATCCATGAAATTTCTCAACCCACACTCTTCGTTGATCACCTGGTGGCGCCGCTGACGACGCGCGGCCCAGACGAGAAGATGTGACTCACATGAACGCCGCCTCGATTCAGGTGGCGTTTTTTTTGCGCGGCGGGATCGGGGCACTGACTAGGAAATGCAATGAGTTCCCCAGCAAAAGATGCAACAACAACGACCCCCGCACCCGTCATCCTGACCGGCGATCGTCCCACCGGTCCTTTGCACCTCGGCCACTTCGTGGGTAGCCTGCGCAACCGCGTTGCCTACCAAAACGAGTACCGCCAGTTCGTCATGCTGGCTGACGCCCAGGCGCTCACCGACAACATGGATGACACCGGAAAGGTACACCGGAATGTTGTCGAAGTGGCGCTCGATTACCTCGCCGTCGGCATCGACCCGACGCGCTCGACGATCTTCATCCAGTCCCAGGTTCCGGAACTGGCTGAGTTGACATTCTATTATCTTAATCTCGTCACTGTCGCCCGGTTGGAACGCAACCCGACTGTCAAGACGGAAATTGCGCTGCGCAATTTCGAGCGCGACATCCCGGCCGGCTTCCTGACTTACCCGGTGAGCCAGGCCTCCGACATCAGCGCCTTCAAGGCGACCCTGGTGCCGGTCGGCGAAGACCAGATCCCGATGATCGAGCAGTGCAACGAGATCGTGCGCCGCTTCAACCGCCTGGCGCAGAAGGACATCCTGGTCGAATGCAAGGCCCTGGTGCCGGAAATCGGCCGCCTGCCCGGCATCGACGGCAAGGCCAAGATGAGCAAGTCGCTCGGCAACACGATCAACCTCGGCGACACGCCCGACCAGATCCGCGCCGCCGTGAAACAGGTCTACACCGACCCGCTGCACCTGAAGGTGTCGGACCCGGGCCACGTCGAGGGCAACGTCGCCTTCCTCTACCTGGATGCATTCGACACCGACAAGGCCGCGCTGGAAGAGATGAAGGCGCACTACACGCGCGGCGGCCTCGGCGACAGCATCGTCAAGAAGCGCCTCGACCTGGTGCTGCAGGAAATGCTGGCGCCGATCCGCGCGCGCCGCGAAGAGTTTGCCCAGGACAAGGGGCAGGTGCTGCAGATGCTCAAGGAAGGCACGATGAAGGCGCGCGAAGTGGCGGCCGGCACGGTGGACGAAGTGCGCCGCGCGCTGGGTTTGTCGTACTTCTGATTGTCGGACGGTAGGGTGGAGCCGACCACCCTACAGCTACCAGGTGCACATCGCGCCCCTTCCAGTACCGCCACACGCTCCCCCTGCATCCCACGCTGGTTTCCCGCCTTGTGCCATGACAAGCTCCCTTCCGCGGCTTTGCCCGAAGATGCCGTTCATCGTAACCGGAGGGAAAAAACATGAGCAAAGGATTGCGGCTGACCGAGAAATGGCTGCAGCGCGCGCTGTGGCTGGTGGCGCTGGCGTTTGCCGGCTTTCTCATCGGCCTCGGAGGCAAGCTGGTCGAGAACCTGGCGGACGTGGAAGCGACGCCGACCATGGAGCAGTTCATCGACCCGGCACAACTTGCCGCTCTGCGCGACGAGGAGGAGGAGGCGGACAGGCGCCGGACGCAGGCGCGCGAGCGCCATGACCAGGCCGAGGAGAAATACCGGGTCGCGCAGTCGAACACGAAATCGGCCCGCGCCACCTTCGACAACTGGCTGGCCACGCGCAGCGTCACCGCCCGTCCCGAGCAGGATCCGGAACTGCTGACCCGCACGAAAGCGCTCGACGTGCTCGAAGCGGACGAGCGGCGTGCGCTGGGCGTCGTCGAAGCGCAGCGCCAGGCCTTGCTCGACGCCACCCAGCAAGCGGAGCGCGCCATGCGCCGCCGCGGCGACCTCGAGTATCCCGCCCACATGAAGCGCGAAGCGGCCCTCCAGTCGCAAACCCTGCGCATCTTCGCCTACCGCCTGGCGTTGACCCTGCCGCTGCTGCTGGCGGCCGGCTGGCTGTTCAAGCACAAGAGGAAGGGCCCGTCCTGGCCTTTCGCCTGGGGCTTCATTTTCTTCGCGCTGTTTGCCTTTTTCTTCGAACTCGTGCCCTACCTGCCGAGTTACGGCGGCTATGTGCGCTATATCGTGGGGATCATCGTGACCGTGGTCGCGGGACGCTATGCGATCGCGGCGCTGCAGCACTACCTGGCGCGCCAGAAGGAGAGCGAAGCGATGCCGGACCTGCAGCGGCGCCAGACCCTGCGCTACGACACGGCCCTGGCCCGGCTCGACAAGAACGTGTGCCCGGGCTGCGAGCGGCCGGTGGATATGAAAGATGGGAAGACGGACTACTGCCCGCACTGCGGCATCGGCCTGTTCGACCGCTGCGGCGGCTGCACGGCGCGCAAGAATGCGTTCGGACGGTTCTGCTTTGCATGCGGAACCGCCGCCAATACGAGTTTGGCGGATTGAACGCCGAGCCGGCGCATGTGGTGCCGGCCCGGGTAGTTCACTGAGCGACGCTTAGTCTTTCAGGTCTGCCGGCACCTTGCCGCCATTCGCGGCCAGCTTGTTCATCACCTGCTTGTGCAGCCAGATATTCATCGAGGCCGAATCGGAGGTGTCGCCGGTGTAGTGCAGCTCGGCGGCCAGTTCCTTGCGCGATTGCAGGCTGCTGTCGAGGTCGAGCAGTTTCAGCAGGTCGACGATCGAGGTGCGCCAGTTCAGCTGCTGTCCCGAGGCTTGCTGCTTGCTCGTCAGGATGGCCTCGACGTCGACTTGCTCCATGGCTGCCGGTGCCGGTGCTGCCTGGGGTGCCGCTTGCGGGGCAGCTTGCGGAGCGGCCTGTGCCTGCGGTGCTGCCGGTGCGCTCGGCGCCTGCGCCTGCGCCTGTGGCTGTTTGTTGGCCGCGTGCGAGGACGGGAAGATCTTGCTGAAGATATTGCTCAGAATGCCCATGTGATGCTCCTTTTGTTGTTGGTGGGTGATGAAACGATTTAGCGACGCATGCCTTGTGCCATGTGGGCGAGGGCAATCGCGAGCGCCGCGCCGCCGAGACCTTTGACGACGTTCGGATGTTCGGCGTAGAAATCCCCCATGCGCTCGACCACGCCCGGGTTCTCCTGTTCCGCCTTTTGTGCGATCTCCTGCACCTGCTCGGGCGAAAGTTGCGAAGCCTGTTCCGGCGTGATCTGCGCCTGGCCGCCGCCGGCGCCGCCGAGCAGGTTGCCGAGCATGCCGCCCAGTCCACCCAGGCCACCGCTCATGCCGCTGCCCATGCCGCCGAGCCCGGCACCACCGCGGCCGGCAAGCATGCCCAGCAGCGAAGGACCCGCAGCGGCGATCAATTGATTGAGCATGCCGGCCTGCTGGTTCGGGTTACTTTGTCCAAACATCTGGCCGACCATTTGCGGGAAAGGCGGGGTCTGGTCCGAGCGCAGGGCCTGGGTCACGCCGTGGGCGACCGCTTCGCGCGGCGCTTCCTGGGCAACACGGTCGAAGTCCTCGGTAGCGCGGGTATTGTCGGCGCCGGCAGCACCGCCCATGTACTGCTGCAACAGATTTCCTAGATCAAAAGCCATGACAACCTCCTGCACGAGTAACAAGTGAACGTCGAGGGTAGGGCGGACGATTGCCCGCTTCGGTACGGTATCGAACGCATTGACAATAAAACAGCTACATCGGTTCCATCTAGCAATTGCACGCGCGCCGCGCTAAGCTGACGAGATGCCCTACCTGCCCATTTTCCTGTTCGCCGCGATCTCTGCAGGGGCGATGTTCGCCTGGCACTTGCCCTGGCTGTCTTCGCGCCTGTTCAGTTCCTGACATGGCGACGCTGCCAAGTTCCTGGCCTTACCCGCGTGTCCTCGCCCACCGCGGCGGCGGGGTGCTGGCGCCGGAAAACACGCTGGCCGGGTTGCGGGAAGGCATGCGCCGCGGTTTTCGCGCCATCGAATACGACATCATGCTGGCGCGCGACGGGATGCCGGTGGTGATGCACGATCCCTATCTCGGGCGCACGGTTGCAGGTTCCGGCAATGTCTTCGATTACGACGCGGCCGAGCTGGCTGCGATGGACGCGGGCGGCTGGTTCGCGCGCGAGCACGAGGGCGAGCCGGTGCCGCTGTTCGTCGAGTTCGCGCAGTTCTGCAAGGCGCACGGGATCTGGATGAACATGGAGATCAAGCCGGCGCCGGGGTATGACATCGAGACCGGCGGCACGGTCGCGCGCATCGCCGCCGCATTGTTCGCCGACGAAATCGGGCGAGGGGAGATGGCGGCGGTGCCGCTGCTGTCCTCGTTCAGCCACCTGGCGCTGGAAGCCGCGCGCGAGGTCGCGCCCCAGGTGCCGCGCGCCTGCCTGATGAGCGAATTGCCGCCCGACTGGGAGCGCCGCGCGCACTCGGTGGAGGCGGTGGCGATTCATACCAACCACAAGCACCTGACGCCGCAGCTGGCGCAGGAGGTAAGGGCGGCTGGGTACGGGCTGTTCTGCTACACCGTCAACGATCCGGCGCGGGCCCGCGAGCTGCTGAGTTGGGGAGTCGAGGCGTTCTGTACCGACCGCATCGACCTGATCATGGCGGATTTTGCTTGAACTGCGGTGTGCGGGCCGGGTGGGGCTGTTGCCTGCCCTGCTATCGGTAGATTGAATCCGCGTGGGCATGCCCACCCTACGGGCAGGGTTATTGGCGAGATCAGGCAAACCGCGCAACGGTTCCGGGCTTTCGTATGAACTTGCCGCTAACGCCGCTCGTAGGGTGGGCATGCCCACGCGGATCAAACACACCAATAACGCCACAGGCAACAGCCCCACGAACCCGACCCGATTTCGCCCGAAATCGCCCCCGAAAACGCGCCTTGTATGCGTGTAAATAAAGTCAGCGCCGACTGATATAATCGTTGCTTTATCTACCGTACTGCGCTCTTTCCGCACCCACCAACATGAAATCTTCCGAAATTCGCGAAAAGTTCCTCAAGTTCTTTGAGTCCAAGGGCCATACGATCGTACGGTCCAGCCCCCTGGTGCCGGGCAACGATCCGACCATGTTGTTGACCAACAGCGGAATGGTGCAGTTCAAGGACGTCTTCCTCGGTCTCGATTCGCGCCCCTACTCGCGCGCGACCTCGGTGCAGCGCTGCGTGCGCGCCGGCGGCAAGCACAACGACCTGGAAAACGTCGGCTACACCGCGCGCCACCATACCTTCTTCGAGATGCTGGGTAACTTCAGTTTCGGCGACTACTTCAAGCGCGACGCCATCAATTACTGCTGGGAACTGCTGACCAAGGTCTACCAGCTGCCGGCCGAGAAGCTGACCGTCACCGTCTACTTCGAGGACGACGAAGCCTACGACATCTGGGCCAACGAAATCGGCGTGCCGAAAGAGCGCATCATCCGCATCGGCGACAACAAGGGCGCGCGCTACGCGTCGGACAACTTCTGGCAGATGGCCGACACCGGCCCATGCGGCCCGTGCACCGAAGTGTTCTACGACCACGGCGCCGACATCTGGGGCGGCCCTCCGGGTTCGGCCGAAGAAGACGGCGACCGCTTCATCGAGATCTGGAACCTCGTGTTCATGCAGTTCAACCGCGACGAGTCGGGCGTCCTGACCCCGCTGCCGACGCCGTCGATCGACACCGGCATGGGCATGGAGCGCCTGGCCGCCGTGCTGCAGCACGTGCACAGCAACTACGAGATCGACCTGTTCCAGAACCTGATCCGCGCCGCAGCACGCGAGACCGGCGCAACGGACCTGGAAAACAATTCGCTGAAGGTGATCGCGGACCACATCCGCGCCGCCTCCTTCATGATCGTCGACGGCATCATCCCGAGCAGCGAAGGCCACGGCTACGTCCTGCGCCGCATCATCCGCCGCGCGCTGCGCCACGGCCACAAGCTGGGCCAGACCCGTCCGTTCTTCTTCAAGCTGGTCGAGGACCTGAATCTTGAAATGGGCACGGCCTACCCGGAACTGAGCGAAGCCAAGGACCGCGTCGCCCAGGTGCTGAAGGCCGAGGAAGAGCGTTTCGGCGAGACGCTGGAAAACGGCATGAAGATCCTGGAAGCGCAGCTGGCCAAGGATGCAAAGAACCTCGACGGCGCCACCGCCTTCACGCTGTACGACACCTACGGCTTCCCGCTCGACCTCACCGCCGACATCTGCCGCGAGCGCGGCGTGACGCTCGACGAAGCCGGCTTCACCGCTTCGATGGAACAGCAGAAGAAGACCGCGCGCGCCGCCGGCAAATTCAAGATGGCGGCCAAGGTCGAGTACGCGGGCGAGAAGACGAAATTCGTCGGCTACGAGTCGCTGGTGCATAACACCCACGTGCTGGCGCTGTACTCGGAAGGCGTCTCGGTGCAGGAACTGAAAGCCGGCCAGGAAGGCATCGTCGTGCTCGATACGACCCCGTTCTACGCGGAGTCGGGTGGCCAGGTCGGTGACCACGGTTCGATCCGTACCGCCGGCGGCGCGGGTGCAGGTGATTTTGAAGTCGAAGACACGCTCAAGATCCAGGCGGACGTGTTCGGCCACCATGGCGTGCTGCGTTCGGGTTCGCTGAAGGTCGGCGACACCGTGGACGCGCAAGTCGACCAGGCCAAGCGCGCCCGCACGATCCGCAACCACTCGGCGACCCACCTGATGCACAAGGCGCTGCGCGAAGTGCTCGGTTCGCACGTCCAGCAGAAAGGCTCGCTGGTCGATCCGGATAAAACCCGCTTCGACTTCAGCCACAACGCCCCGGTGACCCAGGAGCAGATCGCGCAAGTCGAGACCATCGTCAACCGCGAGATCCTCGAGAACCACGCGACGCAGGCGCATAACATGTCCTTCGACGACGCCGTGAAGCATGGCGCGATGGCGCTGTTCGGCGAGAAGTACGGCGACGAAGTGCGCGTGCTCGACATCGGCTCCTCGAAAGAGCTGTGCGGCGGCGTCCACGTGAACCGTACCGGCGACATCGGTCTCTTCAAGATCGTGTCGGAAGGCGGCGTCGCCGCCGGTATCCGCCGCATCGAAGCGGTGACGGGCGAGGGCGCGCTGGCCTGGGTGCAGGCGACCAATGCCAAATTGCTGGCCGCCGCGTCGGCCCTGAAGACGGCGCCGGAAGAACTGCCGTCGCGTATCGCGCAGGTGCAGGACCAGGTGAAGCTGCTGGAGAAGGAAGTCGCCGGACTGAAGTCGAAGCTGGCCTCGGGCCAGGGCGACGAGCTGGTGAGCAAGGCAATCGACGTCAACGGCATCAAGGTGCTGGCGGCGATGATGGAAGGCGCCGACGTCACCAGCCTGCGCGAGACGATGGACAAGCTGAAGGACAAGCTGGGGACGGCCGCCATCGTGCTGGCCAGCGTTCTTGAGGGCAAGGTCAGCCTGATCGCGGGCGTGACCAAGGACGCAACCGGTAAAGTGAAAGCCGGCGAGCTCGTCAACTTCGTCGCCCAGCAGGTGGGCGGCAAGGGCGGCGGACGTCCGGACATGGCGCAGGCGGGCGGTACCGATCCGTCGGGACTGCCGGGTGCGCTGGCTGCGGTCGCCGGCTGGATCGGCGAGCGCGCGTAAGCTACTGTAGGGTGGACGGCTCCGCCGTCCACGCGTTCAACTGACATTCGATCGGCCGTCCGGCTGTTCATTGGCTGGCTGAACGCGTGGACGGGGGACCCGTCCACCCTACGTCGTTAACGGTTGCATTTCGCTAAGGTGGGCGCCCCGCGCCTACGCGGCGCACCGTTGCAGCAAAGCATCATTCCAGTGCGCCGGCGTATCGAAACGGTGCAATGCAGCTCATCCCCTATGCATCAATCTCCATGCGACCCGGGTCGGATCGCAGACCCGCCGCGGGTAAAGGAACACTGCGCACCCCGTAGTCACGGGGCAACCACCTTGCGCAGTGCACTTCTGTCAAGTCTTTACAGCTCATCTATTACGGTTGTGACAATGCAACAATTCGTGACTATTTTGGTGCGGCGCGTCATAATCCTGTAATTGGAGTAGTATCCAACCCAGTATCACCACCTAAGCAGGCATGCGATGAGCGACACCATTCTCGACACCGATACGATTCAATTCCAGAAGGACCTGGACGCGCGCGGCCTCAACTGCCCGCTGCCTATCCTCAAAGCCAAGAAGGCGCTGGCCGAAATGGCCACGGGCGAGGTGCTGCGCATTACGGCCACCGACACCGGTTCCGTGCGCGACTTCCAGGCTTTCGCCAAGCAGACCGGCAACGCGCTGCTGTCCCACTCGCAAGCCAACGGCGAGTTCGTCTTCCTCATGCGCCGCAAGTAAGCGCTCCCTGCAGCGGGGCAGCATGAACGCCCCGTCAACCCCCTTTTGTCATACGAACGCACATTTTGGAAGCATCCCTCTAGCCAAAAATCGCACGATCGTGCTTTAATTCAGCCTTGATTCTGATTATCTCTTATAATCTGCACCACTTTAGTCAAGTCTACCTCTTCAATTTTTCAAAGGCACACCTATGAAAGTCCTGGTACCCGTCAAACGCGTGGTCGACTATAACGTCAAGGTCCGCGTCAAGTCCGACGGCAGCGGCGTGGATATCGCCAACGTCAAGATGTCGATGAACCCGTTCGACGAAATCGCGCTCGAAGAAGCGACCCGTTTGAAGGAAGCCGGCAAGGTTACCGAAGTGGTGGCCGTGTCCATCGGTGTGCCGCAGTGCCAGGAAACCCTGCGCACCGGCATGGCGATCGGCGCCGACCGCGGCATCCTGGTCGAGACCAATGGCGAGACCGAGCCGCTGGCCGTGGCCAAGATCATGAAGGCGCTGGCCGATAAGGAGCAGCCGCAGCTGATCATCCTCGGCAAGCAGGCGATCGACGACGATTCGAACCAGACCGGCCAGATGCTGGCCGCCCTGCTGGGCTGGCCGCAAGCGACCTTCGCCTCGAAAGTCGTGCTGGAAGAGGGCAAGGTCACCGTGACCCGCGAAGTCGACGGCGGCCTGGAAACCGTGGCATTGACCCTGCCGGCCATCGTCACCACCGACCTGCGCCTGAACGAGCCGCGCTACGTCACGCTGCCGAACATCATGAAGGCCAAGAAGAAGCCGCTGGAAACGATCAAGCCGGAAGACCTGGGCGTCGACGTGGCCAACCGCCTGAAGACCCTGAAAGTCGTCGAGCCGGCCAAGCGCTCGGCGGGCATCAAGGTGCCGGACGTCGCCACGCTGGTGCAGAAGCTGCGCACTGAAGCCAAGGTCATCTGACCTGCCGCCATCAATAAGATATAGGACACATCATGGTCGCACTCGTAATCGCTGAACACGACAATGGCTCCCTCAAGGGCGCAACCCACCACACCGTGACCGCCGCCGCCCAGTGCGGTGGCGAGGTCCACGTGCTGGTCGCCGGCTCCAACTGCGGCGCCGCCGCCGAAGCCGCCGCGCAAATCGCCGGCGTCTCGAAAGTACTGGTCGCCGACGCGCCGTATTTTGCCGACGGCCTGGCCGAGAACGTCGCCGAGCAGATCCTGGCGATCGCCGGTTCGTACTCGCACATCCTGGCCCCGGCCACCGCCTACGGCAAGAACATCCTGCCGCGCGTGGCCGCCAAGCTGGACGTGGCCCAGATCTCGGAAATCACCAAGGTCGACTCCCCAGACACCTTCGAGCGCCCGATCTACGCCGGCAACGCGATCGCCACCGTGCAGTCGACTGACGCGGTAAAAGTCATCACCGTGCGCGGCACGGGTTTTGACGCTGCCCCCGCTACCGGTGGTTCGGCTGCCGTCGAATCGATCGCCGCCGCCGCCGACTTCGGCAAGTCGTCCTTCGTCGGCCGCGAGCTGGCAAAGTCGGACCGTCCGGAACTGACCGCTGCAAAAATCATCGTTTCCGGCGGCCGCGGCATGGGCTCGGGCGACAACTTCAAGCTGCTCGAGCCGCTGGCCGACAAGCTGGGCGCCGCCATGGGCGCCTCGCGCGCCGCGGTCGACGCGGGCTATGTGCCGAACGACTGGCAGGTCGGCCAGACCGGCAAGATCGTCGCGCCGTCGCTGTACATCGCCGTCGGCATTTCGGGCGCGATCCAGCACCTGGCCGGCATGAAGGATTCGAAGACGATCGTCGCGATCAACAAGGATCCGGAAGCGCCGATCTTCTCGGTGGCTGATTACGGCCTGGTGGGTGACCTGTTCGAAGTGATTCCTGAACTGGTCAAGGAACTCGGCTAAACCGTAATGCGGTGATCGTTACCGGCTCCGATCGCGTGCTCGACGATCTCGCCGCCGCGTATCACCGCGTGGGCTCAAGAGCCCACCCTACGGTGCGCATCGGTTATCAATGACGGTCGTGTAACGTAGGGTGGGCATGCCCACGCGGTGATACGTGACGGCGAGATCATCGCGCACGAAAACGGAGCCGGTAACGATCAAGAAGAACACACAGGCCACGCTGGTCCGGCACGACGCCCGGCTATCGTGGCCTGTTTTACATCCAAAAATCTGAGGAGATATCGTGAGCTACCAAGCCCCGATCAAAGACATGCTGTTCGTCCTGAACGAACTGGCCGGTTTGCAGCAGGTCAGCCAGCTGCCAGGCTGCGAAGACGCGACCATCGACACCGTCGAAGCGGTACTCGAAGAAAACGCGAAATTCTGCGGCGAAGTCGTCGCGCCACTGAACGCCCCGAGCGACAAGGAACCGAGCTTCTGGCACGACGGCCAGGTCACGACCTCCGCCGGCTTCAAGGTCGCCTTCCAGGCCTTCGGCGAATCCGGCTGGCAGGGCGTGCAGCACCCGACGGAGTTCGGCGGCCAGGGCTTGCCGAAGCTGGTCGCCACGCCATGCACCGAGATGCTCAACGCCGCCTCGATCTCGTTCGCACTGGTCGCACTGCTGACCGACGGCGCCATCGAAGCGCTGCTGACGGCCGGCTCCGACGAACAGAAAGCCCTGTACCTCGAGCCGCTCATCACCGGCAAATGGACCGGCACCATGAACCTGACCGAGCCGCAGGCCGGTTCGGATCTCGCCGCCGTGCGCACCCGCGCCGTGCCCCAGGGCGACGGCACCTATAAAATCTTCGGCACCAAGATCTTCATCACCTACGGCGAGCACGACATGGCCGAGAACATCATCCACCTGGTGCTGGCGCGTACGCCGGACGCGCCGCCGGGCGTGAAGGGGATCTCGCTGTTCATCGTGCCGAAGTTCCTCGTCAACGCAGACGGCACGCCGGGCGCGCGCAACGATGCCCACTGCGTCTCGATCGAACACAAGCTGGGCATCAAGGCCAGCCCGACGGCGGTGCTGCAGTTCGGCGACCACGGCGGCGCGATCGGCACCCTGGTCGGCGAAGAAAACCGCGGCCTGGAATACATGTTCATCATGATGAATGCGGCCCGTTTCGGCGTCGGCATGCAGGGCATCGGCCTGGCGGAGCGCGCCTACCAGCAGGCGGTGGCGTTCGCGAAGGACCGCATCCAGTCGCGCGACCTGGCCGGTTCCGCCGGTCCGGTGGCCATCATCAACCACCCGGACGTGCGCCGCATGCTGATGTCGATGCGCGCCCAGACCGAAGCGGCCCGTGCGCTGGCCTATGTCGGCGCCGGCATCTCGGACGTGGCCCACTACCACGCCGACGAAGCGACCCGCAAAGCCAACCTGGCGGTCTACGAATACCTGGTCCCGGTCATCAAGGGCTGGTCGACCGAGATGAGCGAGAACGTCGCGCGCGACGGCGTGCAGGTACACGGCGGCATGGGCTTCATCGAGGAGACGGGCGCCGCCCAGCACTACCGCGACGCCAAGATCCTGACGATCTACGAAGGCACGACCGCGATCCAGGCCAACGACCTGGTCGGCCGCAAGACCGTGCGCGACGGCGGTGCGGTGGCGAAATCCATCATCGCCCAGGTCCGTGCGACGGAAGCGGCATTGGCCGAAGTACAGGGCGCGGATTTCGAAGCGATCCGCAAGCAGCTGGTGCTCGGTTCCGCGGCGCTGGAAGAAGTTGTCGACTTCGTCGTCGCCAACGTCAAATCCGACATCAAGGGCGTGTTTGCCGGTTCCGTGCTTTACCTGAAGCTGGCCGGCATCGTGCTGGGCGGCTGGCAGATGGCGCGTGCGGCCCTGGTCGCGCAGCAGAAGCTCGATGCAGGGGAGGGCGATGCTGCCTTCCTGCGCGCGAAGATCGCCACCGCGCGCTTCTTCGCCGATCACATCCTCTCTGGCGCGAGCGGCCTGCGTTCGGCCATCGTCGAGGGCAGCGCAGGCGTGCTGGCGCTGGACATCGAGCAATTCTGAGCCTGGCGCGCGCCTGGTTCACCGAAGCGGCCTGCGGGCCGCTTTTTTCATGCTGGCGCGGAAATTTGCACGATTTGCTGAGTTTGATTTCGCTTAAACGAAGCATTACAGCCGCGTTCGTAGACTGGCTCCACCGTTCAACTCTGGAGCCCTCCATGCCAACCCTACCAGCGCGCCTCATGCGATTTCCGGCCCTTGCCGTCGCCTCCCTGCTGTTGCTGACCGCCTGCGGCGGCGGCAGTTCCGATCCGGGGCCGGTCGCCACCATCCCTGATCCGGTCCAGCCGGGCCCGCCTACACAGTCGCCGCCCGTCCAGCCCGAGCCCGTGCTGGCCGACGTCTTTACCGAGTGGGCCACCATCACCGGCCAGCCGGCCTGGGGCGCGTGGGTTTCCCCGCCGAATCGCGCCACGGTGAACGGGGTTGCTTGCCTGGTCAACGAAAACTTCCACCAGCATTCCCTGGTGTCGATCTACAAGGATGGCGTGCGCCTGGGATTGCCTGGCGATATAGGCCGCGGAGGCTGCACCTATGAGCTGCACACCCATGAGGCGTCGGGCGTGGTGCATATCGAGACCGATGTGGCGAAAAAGTTCACCCTCGGCCAGTTCTTCTCGCTGTGGGGCCAGCCGCTGGGAACGGGCGGCACGGCGGGCCTTGGCTCATCGGTGCGCTTCTATGTGATCGCGAACGAGAAGCTGACGCGCTACCTGGGCGACCCGGCCGCGCTGGAACTGGTGGCGCACCGTGAAATCGTCATCATCGCGGGTGCCGCGCCGGCGGTGCTGCCGAACTATCGCTGGCCCTCGACAATCTGAAAGAGAGGAGCCTCAGCCGTAAGCGCCGCCGGTGTAGAGCAGGTCGAACAAGCGGGAGATGGTGGCGATCAGTACGGTCGTGCCGATGAGCAGGGTGGTCACCAGCAGCAGGGCGAGGAACCAGTTCGAATCCGAACGGGTGCCTGCCGCGGCATTGTGGCGCGCGTCCCAGCGCTCGTCGGGCGTGAGGCCGATGACGAGCGCCTCGATGCAGCCGGCGATGCCTGACACCAGCAGCGGCAGCAGGGCATAGAAGGGATTGATCCCGTGCGCGTTGCTGAAGATGAGGCCGGCAATGGGCAGGCTGCTGATGTGCAGCAGGCCGAGGCGATCGAGGCCGCCATGCAGGTAAAAGCGATGCGCCCCCAGCGCCCCCAGGGAAAGCGCCAGCGCGGTGGCCAGCGTCTTGTTCTTGTGTGCCATGCGTGAACGGATGTAATGAGCCGGTGTAGTGAACGAATGTGTTACACGAAATGGCAGAGTATCGTTCATAAACGTGACAAAAGCATCATCTTTTATGTAAATGCAATGTATCAAGCTGTTGCAGGGGAGGCGCGGGCGCGGCCGGGCAGGTAGCGGCCGGGCGAAAAATAGCGGATAATGCCCGATTCGGCCGGGACCGCGCGCCTTGTTGTCCGCTTCTTGTCATTTCGCTTGCTGCTCTGCGGCATTGCGCGCTATAATCGTCGGCTTTCTCCGTCCAGTACAACTTTTTGGAATTATTATGGTCGTTATCCGTTTGGCTCGTGGCGGCGCAAAAAAGCGCCCGTTCTTCAACATCGTTGCAACCGATTCGCGTAATCGTCGCGACGGCCGTTTCATCGAGCGCATCGGTTTCTACAACCCGATGGCTTCGGGCGCCGAAGTGGCCCTGCGCATCACCGCTGACCGTCTGGCTTACTGGCAAGGCGTTGGCGCACAACTGTCGCCAACCGTTGCTCGCCTGGTCGCTCAGCAGACGCCAGTTGCAGCTGCCTAAAGCAAGGTTCCAGGTTTGACCGATTCAGTTGCCGCAGTTGCGAATGGGGCGCAAGCCCCTGACGACCTGACCCAGGTCGGGTATGTGGCCGGTGCCTACGGCATCGCCGGCGCCATCCGCGTCACGCCGTTCTCGGCGGATGCCGATGCGCTGCTGAGCGTGAAAACCTGGTGGCTCGATAAGCCGAGCCTGCGGTCCGTCACCGTACGGACCACGAAAATGCATGGCGGCGACGTGGTCGCCACCCTCGTCGGGATGGCGGGCCGCGATGCGGCGGAGGCGCTGAAAGGCGCCGCCGTGCACGTATCGCGATCCGAGTTTCCCGCGCTCGAGGAAGACGAGTATTACTGGTCCGACCTGATCGGCATGGATGTCGTGAACCTGCAGGGCGAAGCCCTCGGCAAGGTGATCGACATGATGAGCAATGGTCCGCAGTCCATTCTGCGTATTGCGCCCGTCGCCGATCCGGAAAACGCAGAAAAGGCGCCCGAGCGCCTTGTGCCGTTTGTGGACCAGTTCGTCAAGCACGTTGAACTCAAGGCAAAAAAGATTACCCTGGACTGGGGTCTGGATTATTAACCCGGTCCGTTCGAGACGAGGTCCCGATGCAGTTTGACGTCGTGAGCTTGTTTCCCGAGATGTTTGCCGCGTTGACGCAGTC
>Ga0308169_10002452_pt1 | contig 19224 bp, 16 predicted proteins | sample PhyBR1_2_FD_202139 | JGI IMG/M metagenome (GOLD analysis project Ga0308169, IMG submission 202139) | Phyllosphere microbial communities from UC Gill Tract Community Farm, Albany, California, United States - DLSLSB.R1 | ecosystem: Host-associated > Plants > Phyllosphere > Unclassified | place...
GAAGTTTTGGTACCGCCGTGGCAAACCTGCTGGCCGAGAACGGCCACGCTGTGCGCCAGTGGATGCGCGACCCCGAACAAGCCGAGGCCATTCGGGTGCACCGGGAAAATCCGCGTTACCTCAAAGGCATCAAGATTCATCCCGCGGTCGAACCCGTGACGGACCTGCTGGAAACCCTCACGGCCTGCGACCTGTGCTTCGTCGCGTTGCCCTCCAGTGCCTTGCGCTCGGTACTGGCGCCCCACGCCGAACGTTTGGCGGGCAAGCTGCTGGTCAGCCTGACCAAGGGCATCGAGCCGCAGACCTTCAAGCTGATGAGTGAAATCCTTGAAGAGATCGCGCCCCTGGCGCGCATTGGCGTGCTGTCCGGGCCGAACCTGGCACGGGAAGTCGCCGAGCACGCGCTGACCGCCACGGTGGTCGCCAGTGAAGACGAAGCACTCTGTGAACGTGTCCAGGCCGTGCTGCATGGCCGCACCTTCCGGGTCTACGCCAGCAGCGACCGCTTTGGCGTCGAACTGGGCGGTGCGCTGAAGAACGTCTACGCGATCATTGCCGGCATGGCCGTGGCGCTGGGCATGGGCGAAAACACCAAAAGCATGTTGATCACGCGTGCCTTGGCCGAGATGACCCGCTTTGCAGTGAACCAGGGCGCCAACCCGATGACCTTCCTGGGGCTGGCGGGCGTGGGCGACTTGATCGTCACCTGCTCCTCGCCGAAGAGCCGCAACTACCAGGTCGGGTTCGCCCTGGGCCAGGGCCTGAGCCTGGAAGACGCGGTGACGCGCCTGGGCGAAGTGGCCGAAGGGGTCAACACCCTCAAGGTGCTCAAGGCCAAGGCTCAGGAGGTCGGCGTCTATATGCCGCTGGTCGCCGGGCTGCACGCGATTCTGTTTGAAGGGCGCACCTTGAACCAGGTCATCGAGTTGCTGATGCGCGCCGAACCCAAAACCGATGTCGACTTTATTTCCACCAGTGGTTTCAACTGAGGAACGCGTCATGAACGATCCCAAAGCAGCCCCCACGTACGAATCCATTGCCCTGCGCATCCTTTGGATGCTGGTGTTCGCGCTGGTCTGGCAGGTGGCGCAGCTCCTGCTTGGTGCGCTGGTGGTGGTGCAACTGATCTACCGCCTGGTCTATGGCGCACCGAACCTGGGCCTGATGAACGTGGGCGACAGTCTTAGCCAGTTCCTCGCGCAGATCGGCCGTTTCGGCAGCTTCCATACCGAACAGAAGCCCTGGCCGTTCGCCGACTGGCCAACCCCGCGAGCGCCTGAGGGCGAAGCCGCCCACAGCGTGCCGCCGGCGCCGCACCCGGTGCGCGATGAAGAGCCGAAGCTGTGAAGCTGTGGGTACTGCGCCACGGAGAGGCCGAAGGGCATGCGCGCACGGATGCCGAGCGCAACCTCACTGAGCATGGCCGCGCCGAAGTGTTGCGCAGTGCTGCGCACCTGATCGGCCAGCCGCTCAGCGCCATCATCGCCAGCCCCTATGTGCGAGCGCAGCAGACCGCGCACCTGGTGCGTGAGGCGTTGGGCTTCGAACCGGACATTCGCACGGTGCCGTGGCTGATCCCCGAGGGTAACCCGCAGCAGGTGTTGGAGAAACTCGACAGCGATGACAACGTGCTGCTGGTCAGCCATCAACCGCTGGTGGGCAGCCTGATCAGCTTCCTGCAGCATGGCCATCAGCGTCAGCCGCAGCCGATGTACACCGCCAGCCTGGCGGAACTGGAAGGGGATTTCCCGCTGGCGGGGCTGATGAGCCTGGTCAGTGTGAATAATCCGTAGGCGTTTTCGCTGCTTTGTGTGTGCTATATAGTCAACCGAGCAAGTGCTTGGTTGGCTATCGTCGGACCACAAAGGAGCGCATCCCATGCCCGTCGCTTTTCGTTTGCCGTTGCAGGTCTTCTTCGAACGTGAAGCGCGACATCCGCGCCAAACCTTTCTGGTCCAACCCGTAGGCGGTGGCGAGGTGCACCGCCTCACGTGGGGCGACGTCGGCCACCAGGCGCGTTGCGCCGCGCACTGGTTGCGCGCCCGGGAGTTGCCCCGGGGCTCTCATATTGCGCTGATCTCGAAGAACTGCGCCCACTGGATCATCGCCGACCTGGCGATCTGGATGGCCGGGCATGTCTCGGTGCCGCTGTACCCCAACCTCACTGCCGACTCCGTCGCCCATGTGCTCACCCATTCCGAGGCGGCACTGGTGTTTATCGGCAAACTCGACGACTGGAGCGCCATGGCGCCCGGAGTACCGGCGAGTGTGCCGACAGTCAGCTTGCCGTTGTGCCCGTCGGGCGCATTCGATTTCAGTTGGGCCGACCTGCAAGCCTGCTCACCGATCCAGGACGAGCCACAGCCCGCCGCTGCGGACCTGGCCACGATCATCTATACCTCCGGCACCACTGGCCTGCCCAAAGGCGTGATGCACAGCTTCGGCGCCCTGGGGTTTGCGGCCACCCGTGGCACCGAGTTGTTTGGGTTGGGGGAGGGCGACCGGCTGCTGTCGTACCTGCCGTTGTGTCATGTGGCAGAGCGGATGTTTGTGGAAATGGCGGCGATCTACACGGGGCAAACGGTGTTTTTTGCCGAAAGCCTGGACACGTTTCTGGCCGATCTGCGCAGGGCACGTCCCACCGCGCTGTTTGGCGTGCCGCGTATCTGGACCAAATTCCAGATGGGCGTGTACGCCAAAATCCCGGCGAAGCGCCTGGACACGCTGCTGCGCCTGCCTTTCATCGGCAAGCGCGTGGGCCACAAGGTGCTCGCCGGCCTGGGCCTGGACGCATTGCGTATCGCCCTGTCCGGTGCGGCGCCCGTGCCTGAAGCGCTGCTGAGCTGGTATCAACGCCTGGGCCTGGACGTGCTTGAGGTGTATGGCATGACCGAGAGCTGCGGCTACTCCCATGTGTGCCGTCCCGGCCAGCAGACCCTCGGCTGGATCGGCCTGCCATGCCCCGGCGTGGAAGTCCGCATCGATCCCGTGGGCGAAGTCCAGGTGCGCAGTGGTGCGACCATGCTCGGCTACTACAAGGACCCGCAGAAAACCGCCGAGACGATCACCGCCGATGGTTTCCTGCGTACAGGGGACAAGGGCGAACAGGATGCCGATGGCCGCCTGCGTCTCACCGGGCGTCTCAAGGAAATCTTCAAGACCAGCAAAGGCAAATATGTGGCCCCGGCGCCGATTGAAAACCGCCTGGCCGAACATGCGCGTATCGAGCAGGTGTGCGTGGTGGGCGATGGCCTCACCGCACCGATAGGCCTGTGCGTGCTGTCGGCGGTGCACGAGGACCCACATGCGCTGCGCAGCAGCCTTGAACGCTGGTTGGAACAGGTCAACCAGGCGTTGGATAAACATGAACGCCTGCGCCAGTTGGTGGTGGTGAAAGACAACTGGGCGGTAGAGAACGGCTTCCTGACCCCGACCCTGAAGATCAAGCGCAACGTGATCGAATCGACTTACGGTGCACAATTCCAGGCCTGGAGCGAGCGTTCCGAATCTGTTCTGTGGCAGGATTAGGACCATCATAAAACCAAAAAGGACAACGGCATGAGCCTGTGGCGCACCCAACCGAATATCGATCAACTCAATGCGATCCAGAAAAACACCATCGGTGAACTGCTGGATATCCGCTTTGAAAGCTTCGACGATGACTCCCTGACCGCCAGCATGGTGGTCGACCACCGTACCCATCAGCCCTATGGTTTGCTGCATGGCGGTGCGTCGGTGGTCCTGGCGGAGAGCGTCGGCTCGATGGCGGCCTACTTGTGCATCGACGCCAGCAAGTTCTATTGCGTAGGGCTGGAGGTCAACGCCAACCACTTGCGCGGTGTGCGCAGCGGGCGCGTGACGGCGGTGGCCAAGGCGATTCATATCGGTCGCACCACGCAGGTCTGGGACATCCGCTTGACCAGCGACGATGGCAAGGCCAGTTGCGTCTCGCGCCTGACCATGGCCGTGGTGCCGCTGGGCGAGAACCCACCGGCGCGATAGGCGTGGCGTGAGTGTCATCATTCCTGGCAGTTACAGTCATTGCTGTGCCGGCCGGGCATGGTGACAATCAATCTCTGTTTTTTTAGATGGGTCCGGTATGTCGCAGCACGTGTTTTTTGCCCACGCCAATGGGTTTCCCTCGGCCACCTACGGCAAGCTATTTGCCGCGCTGGCCCCGGAATACGCAGTGGCTCACCTGCCGCAGCACGGTCACGACCCCCGTTTTCCGGTGGACGATAACTGGCAGAACCTGGTGGACGAACTGATCCATCACCTGGAGCAGCAACCGGAGCCGGTGTGGGGCGTGGGCCATTCACTCGGTGGCGTGCTGCACCTGCACGCAGCCATGCGTTGCCCGCAGTTGTATCGCGGGGTGGTCATGCTCGACTCTCCGGTGCTGACCCGCGCCGACCGCTGGGTGATCCGCGCAGCCAAGCGCTTCGGGTTCATCGACCGCCTGACCCCGGCCGGCCGCACCCTCGGCCGTCGCGAAGAATTCAGCGACCTGGATGCCGCGCGCAGCTACTTCGCTGGCAAGACCCTGTTCCGTGGTTTTGACCCGGAATGCTTCGACGCCTACTTGCAACACGGGCTGCATCAGGTGGGTGACCGCCTGCGGCTGCGTTTCGACCCGGCCACCGAGATCAGCATCTACCGGGGCGTGCCCCACACCAGCCCCGGCCAGGTGCGCCAGTTGAAGGTGCCGCTGGCGGTGGTGCGGGGCCGGCAGAGCCGGGTGGTGATGCGTCACCATGCCAGTGGTGTCGGGCGCCTGCCCATGGGGGAAATGCTCACCATGCCCGGCGGCCACATGTTCCCCCTCGAACGCCCACAGGACACCGCGACGTTGATCAAGAACCTGTTCTCCCGCTGGGAAGCCCGCGAGCGCAGTTGCGCATGAGCACACCCGTCGAAGAAGTGCGCCTGGGCCTGCCGCATATCGAACTGGCGGCCCATCTGTTCGGCCCTGAAGACGGTTTGCCGGTGATCGCCCTGCATGGCTGGCTGGACAACGCCAACAGCTTTGCGCGACTGGCGCCCAAGCTCCAGGGCTTGCGCATCGTTGCACTGGACATGGCCGGGCATGGGCATTCGGCGCATCGTCCTACGGGCGCCGGTTATGCGTTGTGGGATTACGTCTTCGATGTGCTGCAAGTGGCCGAGCAACTGGGCTGGAAACGTTTTGCATTACTTGGCCACTCCCTCGGCGCCATCGTGTCGCTGGTGTTGGCCGGTGCGTTGCCGGAGCGCGTGACGCACCTGGGATTGATCGACGGTGTGATCCCGCCGACTGCCAGCGGCGAGAATGCTGCCGAGCGCCTGGGCATGGCCTTGCAGGCGCAGCTGAACCTGCAGGACAAACGCAAGCCGGTCTACAACACCCTGGATCGAGCGGTCGAGGCGCGCATGAAAGGCGTGGTGGCGGTCAGCCGCGAAGCCGCAGAACTGCTGGCCCAACGGGGCTTGATGCCGGTGCCTGGCGGTTACACCTGGCGTACCGACAGCCGCTTGACCCTGGCGTCGCCGATGCGTCTGACCGACGAGCAAGCCATGGCCTTCGTGCGGCGAGTGAGTTGCCCTACGCAACTGGTGGTCGCCGCTGAGGGCATGCTGGCGAAACATTCCGAATTGCTTTCTCAGCTACCTTTTACGGTCACTACGCTGCCGGGTGGCCATCATTTACACCTGAATGATGAGTCCGGCGCGGTCCTTGTTGCAGACTGTTTCAATCGGTTCTTCTCCGCGCCTTGACTTGGGGCGGTCAACTGCCGAGGCTGGGCGGATTGAAAGGGAGTCAACCATGAACCATCTCAACACCGCTGTGCGCACCGATGGCCAGGGCTTATTTATCCGATGAGCCTACGTAAAGGATGTCTCCGTGCCCTCGGGCTGTGCTGTTTCAGCCCCCTGGTGTTCGCCGCCGATGTGCCGGGAAGTCAGGATTTACCTGCAGTGTCCCGGCAGCTCGACTCGCAGATCGTCGACTACCGGCCGGCCGAAGAGAAGGAACGCATCTACCCCATGGGCGCGATTCGCAAGATCAGCGGCCAACTGCGTTACGAAGGCCAGGCCACCGCCCGTGGGCAAGCCACGGCCATTACCTATGAACTGCCCGCCGAACACAGCTCCAGCGCGGCGTTTACCGCAACGCGCGAAGCGTTGCAGGCGCAGGGCGCGCAGTTGCTGTTCTGGTGCCAGGCCCGCGATTGTGGCGAAAGCAGCCTGTGGGCCAATGAAGTATTCGGCAACGCCAAGCTGGTCGGTGCCGACGGCCAACAGGAATACCTGCTGCTGCGCCTGGCAGCCCCGCAGGACAACTCCCTGGTGGCGCTGTACGGCATCACCCGCGGCAATCGCCGCGCCTACCTGCATGTGGAGCAACTGGATGCCAGTGCGCCGCTGGGCAACCTGTTGCCCACCTCGGCGACCCTGCTGCGTGAGTTGAAAAGCACCGGTGAGCTGGATTTTCCCGCGCTCGGCGGTGACCCTGACGACACCTGGCTGACCCTGATTTCCCGCGGGTTGAACCTTGACGCGACCTTGCGCGTAAGCTTGACCGGCCCGAGCGCCGAAGCGTGGCGCCAGTCCTTGGTCGACAAAGGCGTACGCGCCGCGCGCATGGAAACCGGCACCGCTGAAACCAAAGGCCTGCACCTGCATCTGATACGCTGACCGTTACAGGGCGAACGGACCCGCGCCGTTCGCCTAAGCTCTCTTCCTACAGCCTTTTTTCAGAGATACCCCATGCTCAATAACGATCGCCTGCTGGTGCAAATCCTGCTGCTGGTGCTGTTCGGTGCCAGTTTCTGGGTGTTCTGGGGCGCGGTGCTGGCGTTTGCCAGTTGGCCGCTGATGGTCCTGCTCACCCGCTGGCTGGGTGGGCGCGAATCCCTGGCAGCCGGCATCCTCACGTTGTGCTGGATGTTGCTGGTGGCGCTGCCGCTGGTGTGGCTGGGCTTTAACCTCGCGGACCATGTGCGCGATGCAACGGCCTTGATCAAGGATATCCAGGTCGATGGCCTGCCGGAGGCACCCACCTGGCTGGGTTCGATCCCCTTTGTTGGCGAACGGCTGGTGGCGATGTGGGACAGCATCGACCAGCAGGGCGCGGCCTTGATGGTCAGCATCAAGCCGTACTTGGGGCAAGTCGGCAATTGGTTGCTGGCGCGCAGTGCGCAGATCGGCGGTGGCATCCTGGAGCTGACCCTGAGCCTGGTCTTCGTGTTCTTTTTCTATCGCGACGGGCCGCGCCTGGCGATGTTCGTCCATCGTCTGCTGGAGCGCTTGATCGGTGACCGTGCCGGCTACTACATCGAACTGGTGGCGGGGACGGTACAAAGGGTGGTCAATGGCGTGATCGGCACCGCCGCCGCCCAGGCCTTACTGGCGCTGATCGGCTTCCTGATCGCTGGCGTTCCGGGGGCATTGGTGCTGGGCATCGTCACCTTCCTGCTCAGCCTGATCCCCATGGGCCCGCCGCTGGTGTGGATCCCGGCCACGGCCTGGCTGGCCTGGAAGGGCGATTACACCTATGCGGTGTTCCTCGGTGTGTGGGGCACGTTCATCATCAGTGGCGTGGACAACGTGCTCAAACCTTACCTGATCAGCCGAGGCGGCAACCTGCCGCTGGTGATCGTGCTGCTCGGGGTGTTCGGCGGCTTGATTGCCTTTGGTTTTATCGGCTTGTTCATCGGCCCGACCTTGCTGGCGGTGGCCTACAGCCTGCTGATGGATTGGAGTGCGACCCAGGCCCAGGGGCGCCGCGAAGACAAGCCGCTGTAACTGTTATGTGAGGGCTGATGTGGGGCTTGGCACTCAGGTCCTTGGCAGCCACATCACCGCAGTCAAGCCACCGCCTGGTGTTTCCTCCAACTCCAGTCGACCGCCGAGGCGTTCGGCCGCTTCCTTGGAAATCGTCATGCCCAGGCCGACGCCGCCGGAGTTGCGATTGCGTGACCCCTCCAGCCGATAGAACGGCTCGAACACGGCCTCACGCTTGTCGGCGGCGATGCCGGGGCCGTGGTCGATCACGCGGATGATCAACGCTTCGCGGCTGTCCGTCAGCTCGATGCGCGCCGTGCCGGCATAGCGCAAGGCGTTGTCGATCAGGTTATTGAGGCACGAACGCAAAGCCATAGGCTGCACTTGCAGTGGCGCGCAGGTGCCGGCAAATTGCACATCGGAGCCTTGGTCCTGGGCGTTTTCGCTCATCGACTCGACCAACGCTTGCACGTCCAGCCAATGCCGGGTTTCGCCGGTGCGTTGTTCGTGCAGGTAGCTCAAGGTGGCGTCGAGCATGCCGATCATGTCGTCCAGGTCCTGCCGCATCTGGCCCTGCAGCTTGGTGTCTTCAATTTGTTCCAGGCGCAGCTTGAGGCGTGACAGCGGGGTGCGCAGGTCATGGGAAACCGCGCCGAGCATGCGCGCACGCTGGCTGACCTGCTCGCGGATACGCCGTTGCATCAGGTTGAAGGTCGATGCCGCCTGCCGTGCCTCCTGTGGCCCCGACTCGTCCAGGGGCGGGCTGTCGAGGTCCAGGCTCAAGCGCTCAGCGGCTTCACTCAGGCGCTGGATCGGCCGGCTCAGCAACTTGGCGCCATACCAGGCCGCGATGATCAGCGAGATGAACTGGAACGTCAGCGGCACCACTGGGCCACCGAACCAGGGGCGGCGGTGCTCTTTATGCAGTGGCTTCATGGAGCCGTCCGGCTGCTCGACGAACACTTCCTGAGGCGGTGGTGGAGGGGGCGGGCCGTAATAGCGAAACCAGGAGATCGCCAGCACGTGGGCCAGGACAATGGCCACCAGCAACACGCCAAACAGTCGACCGAACAGCGTGTTGAAGGCGTTGCGCATCAGCCGATATCCCGGGCGTCGAACAGGTAGCCTTCACCGCGTACGGTCTTGATCAGTTGCGGTGCCTTGGGGTCATCCCCGAGTTTTTGCCGCAGTCGCGAGACCAGCAAGTCGATGCTGCGATCAAAGGCTTCGATGGAGCGGCCACGTGCCGCATCCAGCAATTGCTCGCGGCTCAACACCCGGCGCGGGCGCTCGATAAACACCCAGAGCAAGCGGAATTCCGCGTTGGACAGCGGCACCACCAGGCCATCGTCGGCCACCAGTTGGCGCAGCACGCTGTTGAGGCGCCAGTTGTCGAAGCGGATATTGGCGCGCTGTTCGGTGCGGTCATCGCGCACGCGGCGCAGGATGGTCTGGATACGCGCGACCAGTTCACGCGGTTCGAAGGGCTTGGACATGTAGTCGTCGGCGCCCAGTTCCAGGCCGATGATGCGGTCGGTGGGTTCGCAGCGGGCGGTGAGCATCAGGATCGGGATGTCCGATTCCGCACGCAACCAGCGGCACAGCGACAGGCCATCCTCGCCCGGCAGCATCAGGTCGAGCACCACCACGTCAAAGGTTTCAGCCTGCATGGCCTGGCGCATGGCGGTGCCGTCGGTGACGCCTGTGGCGAGAATGCCGAAGCGCGCGAGGTAGTCGATCAGCAGTTCGCGGATCGGCACATCGTCGTCGACGATCAGCGCGCGGGTGTTCCAACGCTTGTCATCGGCGATCACCGCGCCTTTTTGCTCGTCGTTCATGGAGACGGGAGGGGTATGCATAATGCGATCATCTGCCCTGTTGTTGCGGTCAGCATAGGCGCCCAGCCCCATGGCTGGAAGTGCTGCTCGGTGGGTCGTGCGGGCGAGGCTAGCCGTGGGGCGTGTTGGGGGCATGTCGTGAATGTATCAGCTTTGAAATAATTGCCCGAAAACGCCCGCCTAATGGCGCTTGGTCAGTATTTACCGATCATCGGATCCCGCAACGGCGCTGCTTGCGCTACAATCCGCGCCGATTTCGACTTGCCTGAGAGCCCATTCCAATGTCCGTCTGCCAGACTCCTATCATCGTCGCCCTGGATTACCCCACTCGTGACGCCGCACTGAAGCTGGCTGACCAGTTGGACCCGAAGCTTTGCCGGGTCAAGGTCGGCAAGGAGCTATTTACCAGCTGCGCCGCGGAAATCGTCGGCACCCTGCGCGACAAAGGTTTCGAGGTGTTCCTCGACCTGAAATTCCACGATATCCCGAATACCACTGCCATGGCGGTCAAGGCTGCTGCCGAAATGGGCGTGTGGATGGTCAATGTGCACTGCTCCGGTGGCCTGCGCATGATGTCGGCCTGCCGTGAAGTGCTGGAGCAGCGCAGCGGGCCTAAACCCCTGCTGATTGGTGTGACCGTGCTCACCAGCATGGAGCGCGAAGACCTGGCTGGTATCGGCCTGGATATCGAGCCTCAGGAGCAGGTGCTGCGCTTGGCAGCCCTGGCGCAGAAAGCCGGCCTTGATGGCCTGGTGTGCTCGGCGCTGGAAGCCCAGGCGCTGAAAACTGCGCACCCGTCGCTGCAACTGGTGACCCCGGGGATCCGCCCGGCGGGCAGCGCCCAGGATGACCAGCGCCGCATCCTGACTCCGCGTCAGGCACTGGACGCGGGTTCCGATTACCTGGTGATCGGCCGTCCGATCAGCCAGGCGGCCGATCCGGCCAAGGCGTTGGCGGCAGTGGTCGCCGAAATCGCCTGAAACCTGAGGCGAACACTGTGGAAAATGTGGGAGCGGGCTTGCTCGCGAACGCGGCCCGACAGCCAACCACTATCTAACTGTCACCCCGCGATCCAAAAATGTGGGAGCGGGCTGACAGCCGACCACTGTCTAACTGTCACCCCGCGTCCCAACTGTGGGAGCGGGCTTGCCCGCGAAGGCGGCCTGACAGCCGACCTGGATGTTGGATCAGACCGGGTACATATCCGTTATTGAGGCAACGGCTGCTATGGGTTCCGCTCTTACAGCGGGTCACTTTGGAAAAGAGCCCCAAAGTAACCAAAAGGCTCTTGCCCCAACACTCGGCACCTCGCCTAGGCTCGGTGTGCCCGTAATCCGACAGTGATTTGGGGGGCCGCCGCCACGCGCCCTCCATGGCGCGGGGCGGCTAAACCGGCATCCCTGCCGGTTTACCCCCCAAATCCCTGTCGAATTCCGGCCAGCGTGTTTGATGGGGCGCCTGAGATCAAAGGCAAGATCAAAAAACAAGATCAAGAGCGACTCGCTTCGCATCGTGGTTAGCGCTGGTTGCGCAGTGTGTCAGCTGACTTTGAGCACCAGTTTGCCGAAGTTTTCCCCGTTGAACAGTTTCATCAACGTCTCCGGGAACGTCTCCAGTCCTTCAACGATGTCTTCTTTGCTCTTGAGCTTGCCCTGGGCCATCCAGCCGGCCATTTCCTGGCCGGCGGCGGCGAAGTTGGCAGCGTGATCCATCACCACGAAGCCTTCCATGCGCGCGCGATTGACCAACAGTGACAAGTAGTTGGCCGGGCCCTTCACGGCTTCCTTGTTGTTGTATTGGCTGATGGCGCCGCAGATCACCACGCGCGCCTTCAACGCCAGGCGGCTGAGCACCGCGTCGAGAATATCGCCGCCGACGTTATCGAAATACACGTCTACACCTTTCGGGCACTCGCGCTTGAGCGCAGCGGGCACGTCTTCGCTTTTGTAATCGATGGCCGCGTCGAAGCCCAGTTCATCCACCAGGAACTTGCACTTGTCTGCGCCGCCAGCAATACCCACTACACGGCAGCCCTTGATCTTGGCGATCTGCCCGGCAATGCTGCCCACGGCACCGGCTGCGCCGGAGATCACCACGGTTTCGCCGGCCTTGGGCGCGCCGGTGTCCAGCAGTGCGAAGTAAGCGGTCATGCCGGTCATGCCCAGGGCAGACAGGTAACGGGGCAGGGGTGCCAGTTTCGGATCAACCTTGTAGAAACCCCGTGGCTCGCCCAGGAAGTAATCCTGCACGCCCAAGGCGCCGTTGACGTAGTCGCCGACCGCAAACTTCGGAGTGTTCGAGGCAATCACTTTGCCCACGCCGAGGGCACGCATCACTTCACCGATGCCGACCGGCGGAATATAGGATTTGCCTTCATTCATCCAGCCACGCATGGCCGGGTCGAGGGACAGGTATTCGTTGCGCACCAGCACCTGGCCGTCTTGGGGCGTGCCCACCGGCACTTCCTGATAGGTGAAGGTTTCCCGGGTGGCCGCGCCGACCGGGCGCTTGGCGAGCAGGAATTGGCGATTGGTCTGGGCGGTCATGGCAGCGACTCTTCTGGAAATGAACCTGAAGTGATAGACCTTGAGCGGGCTGTGAGCAAGGTTCACAGAAGGCGCGAATGCCGCTCGATAGGCGCTGCTGATAGTCGTGCGGTGGCTCTTATCACTGCGATTCATGCAGCCTCACACGGCCTTCTGATAGTGCTGACGCGCCCCATGCTGCGTTGGCTAGACTCGACCCACGGTTATTTTCCCCACAGGACATCCTCCATGAGCATGACGTTTTCCGGCCAGGTCGCCCTGGTAACCGGCGCCGCCGCCGGTATTGGCCGCGCCACCGCGTTGGCCTTCGCCGCCGAAGGTTTGAAAGTAGTGGTTGCCGACCTGGATGTCGCGGGCGGCGAAGGCACCGTCGCATTGATCCATCAGGCTGGCGGTGAGGCGCTGTTCGTTCGTTGCAACGTCACGCTCGAGGCGGATGTGCAGCAATTGATGGCCCAGACCATCGACGCTTATGGCCGCCTGGACTACGCCTTCAATAACGCCGGGATCGAGATCGAGAAGGGCAAGCTGGCGGACGGCAGCCTGGATGAGTTCGACGCGATCATGGGCGTCAACGTCAAAGGCGTGTGGTTGTGCATGAAGCACCAATTGCCGCTGCTGCTCGCGCAGGGCGGCGGGGCGATCGTCAACACTGCGTCGGTCGCGGGTTTGGGCGCGGCGCCGAAAATGAGCATCTATGCGGCGTCCAAGCATGCGGTGATCGGCCTGACCAAATCGGCGGCCATCGAGTATGCGAAGAAGAAAATCCGCGTCAACGCTGTCTGCCCGGCCGTGATCGATACCGATATGTTCCGGCGTGCCTACGAAGCCGACCCACGCAAGGCCGAATTTGCCGCCGCCATGCACCCGGTCGGGCGCATTGGCAAGGTCGAGGAAATTGCCAGTGCGGTGCTGTACCTGTGCAGCGATGGTGCGGCCTTTACCACGGGCCAAGCCTTGGCGGTAGACGGCGGTGCGACGGCTATCTAGGACCTCAGGTTGTCCTCCAATCGAAAAGGTTTGGGGGACTGTGGGGCGTTTCCACAGCTGGCAGTGTGCCCTGTCAGAATGTGTATCAACAGGTAAATAACTCAATAAAATCAATACTTTAATAAAACTTTGCAAGCGGTCTCCGGGGGCTTCTGTGCTTAACTGTCCAGGGTTGAATAACAGACAGTTGAAGTGAGTGGCGCATGGATTTAGGGATCGATCGACAAGCCCTTGTACCGGTGGTTCAGCAGATCATCAGCGCAGTGGCGCAATGGATTCGCACGAGCGGGGCGAGCCCTGGCACACGCTTACCGTCCGTTCGACAGGTGGCCCTCGATAACCTGCTCAGCCAGTCCAGCGTGATTGAGGCATTCGAGCGAATGGTCGCCCAGGGCATGTTGGTTTCCAAACCGGGGGCAGGTTTCAGCGTGGCCCAGCCGCCGACGCCGCATGAAGGCCAGTGGTACGAAGGTGCCGAGCGAGACTGGGGAGCCTTCGCCGATAACCCATTGGGCGAGCTGAAACTGGGCTGCGGCTGGTTGCCGGATGCCTGGCGCGAAAGCGATGACATCAGCTACGCGATTCGCGAAGTCACCCGTACCGACACGGCGGGCCTGTTCAACTACAGCACCCCGTTGGGTCTGCCGGCGTTGCGCGAGCAATTGCTCAAGCGCTTGACCCAGACCCACATCGCCACCAACCTTGACCGTATCCTCACGACGGCCGGCGCCAGCCATGCCCAGGACCTGCTGATACGCACACTGCTCAAGGCCGGTGATTGCGTGGTGGTGGAAACACCAGGGTACGGCAACCTCTATCGGCAACTGGCGTTCCACGGTGTGCAACTGCTGGAAGTACCGCGTACGCGCGGTGGTCCGGACATCCCGGCGTTGGAAACGCTGCTGCGGCAGCATCGGCCCAAGTGCCTGTTCATCAACAGCCTGTACCACAACCCCACCGGCTCGAGTTTGTGCCGCGCGGTGGCCGAGCGTTTGCTGGAGCTGGCGCGTCGCGAAAACTTCCTGATCATCGAAGAAGATGTTTTCGGCGACTTGCAGCATGCCAGTTGCACGCGGCTTTCGGCACTGCCCCATGATGACCGGGTGATTTACGTCGCGAGCTTTTCCAAGACCCTGAGCAGCGCCTTGCGCGTGGGGTATCTGAGCGCCAGCACGGCGATCATCGCGCAGTTGACCTGCCTCAAGACCTTGACCGGCTTTGGCACCTCGCGGTTTGCCGAGGCCGTGGTGGCCACGCTTCTGGCGAATGGCACCTACCGCAAATGGGTGCAGCGTCTGCGCAAGCGGCTGAGTACGCAAATGGCCGCCACGTTGCAGGTGCTCGAAGATGAGGAGTGGGAGGTGTTCGCCACGCCCGCTGGCGGGATGTTCCTGTGGGCGCGGCCGGGGGCAGGGGATCGGTCGCGGTTGCAGGCGTGCGCCCGGCGGCTCGGCGTTTTATTGTCGCCGGGGGCACTGTTCAGCCCGACCAGCGAACCCAGTGAGTGGCTGCGCATCAATGTGGCCTATGCTGCTGATCAACGCGCCTTGGCGTTTTTCCGAGCCATGGGACCCGTCAGATCGACCTCGACCATTCTGAAAACGACGAGGGTGTAGCTTTTTGCCATTATTGTGGCGCCAACGACTTGTGTTCAGTGCCTTGTGGTTGCGAATCTCGCTTGTATAAACCGGGCTTGATGGCATCTGCCATTGCAAGAGGATTCAAGTGCAATGATTTCGGCCGTGCAACGACGCTTCGCCAACCTCGGTATGGCAAAAAAACTGGGCTTGGGCTTCACCCTGGTGCTGCTGTTGACGGCCTTGGTCGCGGCTATCGGCGTGTGGTCCCTGCAAACCGTTGGCCAGCGCTTCGAAGGGCTCAAGACCATGTCGTCGCTCAACAGTGGCCTGCTCAAGGTGCGCCTGATCGAGCAGGACTACGCGTTGCATGCCGACCCCAAGGCCGTTGACGCCCTGCATGAGAGTGTCGATGCCTTGGCCGCTCTCGCCGCCAGCCTCAAGGCCCAGTCGGCGGCCAACGTGCCGGTCATGACGGATGTCGAACAGGCCCTAGCCGCCTACCGCAAGGCATTCGATGAGTTCGTCGAATTGACCCAGACCAAGGACCTGGCGTTGGAAATGGCCAGTTGGTCTGTGTCCAGCGTGGCCAATAACCTCGACGTATTGCAGGCCGGGTTGGCGGACGACGGCGCCTATGGCCTCAAGGAAAGCCAGGGCAAGGAGGGGGCCGAGTTTATCGAGCAGGCCGGACAGGTCAGCCAGGTGTCGCGCCTGATGCTGCAAGCCATGAACGAAGCGCGGGTACGCCTGGACCAGAGCCGCAAGGCGAGTGAGGAAGAAACCGAACAGGGCAAGATCGAGCAGGCCGACCAGGCCCTGGCCCAGGTGGAGCAACTGAAGACCTTGGTCAAGGACCCCGGCTACCAGACCGTGCTTAACGAAGTGGCTGGGCATATCGCCGCGTTCAGTGAAAAGCTCGGTGAGTACACCGGCCTGCTGGCCCAGGAGAAGGTGGTCTACAAGCAGTTGCATGATCGGGCAGACCAGGTGGTGAGCCGGGTCAACCAGGCTTATGACGCCGAAGACCAGTCGATGCAGGCGCAGTTGAAGAAAAGCGCGATGCTGATCATCGGCTCTTCGGCCCTGGCGCTGCTGGTGGGGTTGATCGCGGCCTGGGTGATTACCCGGCTGATCGTTGCGCCGCTGCGCAGTGTGATCGCCGTGGCCCAGCAGATTGCCGCCGGCGACTTGAGCGGGCGCATGGAAGTCAGCCGTCGCGATGAAATCGGCCAACTGATGCAGGCGATGCAACAGATGGGCAACGGGCTGAGCCAGATGGTCAGCGGCCTGCAAGCCGGTATCGAGCAACTGGCCAGTTCGGCGCATTCATTGTCCAGCGTCACCGAGCAGACCAATGTCGAAGTCAGCAGCCAGAAAGAAGAAACCGAACAGGTCGCCACGGCGATGAACCAGATGACCGCCACCGTGCACGACGTGGCGCGCAACGCCGAAGAGGCTGCGCAAGCCGCACAGACGGCGGATGACAAAGTCGACAGCGGCCAGCAAGTGGTGCGCCAGAGCCTGCAGCGCATTGAATTGCTCGCCACCTCCAGCACCAGTGCCAGCGCCAGCATCGAGAGCCTGAGCGCAGAAATCCAGCATATCGGCACCGTGTTGAGTGTGATCAAAAGCGTGGCCGAACAGACCAACCTGCTGGCCCTCAACGCTGCCATCGAAGCCGCACGCGCCGGAGAGCAGGGGCGCGGCTTTGCGGTGGTGGCCGATGAAGTGCGGGCCCTGGCCAAGCGCACCCAGCAATCCACCGAGGAAATCGAGCGCCTGGTCAGTACCTTGCGCAGCGCGGCCCAGTCATCGGTGCAGCAGATCCAGCAGAGCGGTGAGCTGGTGAAGCTGGCGGTCAGCGATGCGCTGGAAACCGAGAGCGCCTTGGGCAGCATCGCAGTGGCGGTATCGTTGATCCAGCAGATGAACCAGCAGATTGCCGCTGCGGCCGAGCAGCAAAGCTCGGTGGCCGAAGAGATCAACCGCAGTGTCACCAGTATCCGCGCCAGTGCCGATCAATCGGCGCTGAGCATGCAGGCCAACGCCGCGTCGAGTATTCAACTGGCGCAGTTGGGCGCGGAGCTCAAGGGCATGGTAGGGCACTTCCGCCTGTGATCGCGGCGTTGACGCAGCGACCACAGGGGAGGGCGGTCAGGCGTTGTTGGCGAGGAAGGTCAGCAGCGCTTCGTTGACGAAGTCCGGGTTTTCCCTTGCGCTGATATGGCCCGCTTGCGGGATCAGGATCACGCTGCAGCCAATCAGGCCGGCCATTTCCTCTGATTCGACGGGCGGGCGCGGTTTGTCTTGTTCGCCGCACATCACCAGCGTGGTGTCGGCGTCCAGGCGTGGCAATTGCTCCAGCACATCCTCGCGACTGAAGATCAACCGGCCCAGGGGCACGATGCTGTGCAGCAGGCGCTCTTTGGAATAGCCCTGCAATTGCGAGCGAAAATCCTGGTACAGCGCTGATTCTCGGTCGATATCCGGGCGGAAGAAGATCGGTGCGACCACATCCAGCAAGGGCTCGGGGATGGCGCCGGCGTCTTCGATCATCTTGAACAGCGAGAAATAGTACTGGCGCGTGGCCTCGGGCTCGGCACCCAGGTAAGTGTCCATCAGTACCAGGCTGTTGATTCGCTGCGGTGCCAGCAACGCCAGGCGTGCGCCCCACATGCCACCCACGGAGAGCCCCACCAGGTTGATCTGGGGGATATCCAACTGGTCCAGCAAGGCCAGGGCCTGGCGCGCCAGGTCGTCGAGGGCGTGCGTTTGCGCGGGCAACGGACCGGATTCGCCATGGCCCCACAGTTCGGGAACGATGACGCGGTACTGTTGCGACAGGGCTTCGATCTGCGGCGCCCACATATCGGCGCCCCACAGGTAGCTTGAACCCAGCAGGACGACGGGGCCGCAGCCCTGGTCGACGTAGTGCAGCGGTTGTCCATCAATGACGGCGACAGGCATAGCAGGCCTCTGACTTCATGGAGTTAGGGGCACTTTTGTACGCTAGTCGGGGGCGGGGGGATAGATGCAAAGTGATGGCATGTAGCGAACTGGGGGCTACACCGCGCCGGGTACGGTGCTGTGCCTGTGGCGAGGGAGCGTGCTCCCTCCGGCGACCTGACAGCCAACCACTGTCTGACTGTCACCCCGCGATCCAACGGTGGGAGCTGGCCTGCTCGCGAAAGCGGCCTGGCAGCCGACCTGGAGGTTGGATCAGGCCGGGTACCTATCCATTTCTGCGGTAACGGCTGCGATGGGTTCTGCTCTTACAGCGGGTCACTTTTGGAAAAGAGCCCGGAATTCCGACCAGCGCGTTTGATGGGGCGGCTCAGATCAGAAGCAAGATCAAAAGCTCGATCAAGGTCGGCTCGGTTCGCATCGCAGTTAGCGTTGGTCGCTAAAGTGTTGTGTAGGTACCTGTGTACAGGAGGGGCATCAGTCGTAGATGACCTTCTTCTTCCACTCGGCGTCGGCGTCGACCACCTTGAGGCCTTCGGTCAGCTCGTTGACCTCGTCTTCGGCCGGCTTGCTGTTGGTCAGCACTGTTGAGTTGGCGCGGGCCAGTTGGCCTTCCAACTGCTGCAGCTGTGCGCTGTAGATCACCGGCTCCGGCTGTTTGCGCAGATACTGCACGCCACGTTCGAAGGCCAGGCGCGCCTGGCCGGGTTGGCCTTGTTGCAGCGCGTGCTGGCCGAGGTTGTTGAAGAACTCGATATGCAGCAACACCAGGATATGGCGGATTTCCCTGATCCAGTGCTTGGCCTCATTGGCCGGCAGGAAGCCGTCCTGGGCAGCACGGGTGACCTGGCCATGCAGGGCTTCAAGCAAGAAACGCACGTCCTTGGCCTTGGCTTCGGTCTGGATCGGCGCGGGCGGGTTGTTCACCGGGATCGATTCGCCCTGGGCCACCAGCGTATTCAGCTCGGTGATGCGGGCCTTGATCGGCGCACTGCCTTTATTGAGGTTCAACAGGCGCTGGTTGACGTTGAGCTCCAGGCGGGTCAGCAACAGTTTGAGCGCCGGGGTCATCAACTGGCCGGGAAAGGTCTCGGTGATTTCACCGCAACGGCGCAGGCGATCGTTTAACTCGATCTCGGTGCGCTTCTTTTCCAGCTTGTTGTTTTCCACCACGTGGTTCATGTAGCCAATGGCTATTACCAGCAGGGTGATCATGAGTGGTGTCACCGGTGTGACCTCTTTATAGGGTTTACAGTGGAGTGTAGTGACTGGGCCTTCCGGCGGATAGGACTGATCGACCAGTTGCCCAGGCAGTGCGCTTCTATATAGGTAGGCGTTGCCTGGGTAGATGCACATTGCCATCATTTGCCGGAACGAACTATAGCGTCTTGTCGGGCGCCAGAATATAGGCGTCAAAGCCCGGACGGGCACAATCCCCCCGCAAGCCCGTAAAGCAGGGCGAAGTCATTGATTTAAATAAATTTATCCTTGGGGGTTGACGACCTTTCAATCCATCCATAGAATGCGCGCCACTTACAGCGT
>Ga0308169_10002453_pt1 | contig 19217 bp, 18 predicted proteins | sample PhyBR1_2_FD_202139 | JGI IMG/M metagenome (GOLD analysis project Ga0308169, IMG submission 202139) | Phyllosphere microbial communities from UC Gill Tract Community Farm, Albany, California, United States - DLSLSB.R1 | ecosystem: Host-associated > Plants > Phyllosphere > Unclassified | place...
GATCGCGGCGCATGGTATGTTTGTGGCATGGCGCATCTGTCTGGAACGGACCGCTCGCAGCTCCTGCTGCTGCCCGAAGCGGTGGATGATTATGTCGGACCGGATAATCCGGTCAAGGCGGTCAACAACAAGACCCGGAACTTCACCCGGTGAGCAACCAGGTCCTCGACCTCGGCCTGCTCGCGCAGACCGCGACAGCGGCAATGGAAGCGCTTGGCGTCGAGCGGATCGAGGCCGTCGCCGACCGGGGTTACTTCAAGATCGAGGATATCGAGGCCTGCGAGGTGGCCGGGGTTACGGCCTATGTGCCCAAGCCAATCCGCGGCCCCGCCGTGCGCGAGGGCTTCTTCGGCAAGGACGTGTTCCGCTACGAGCCTGACCGAGACGTCTTCGTTTGCCCGGCTGGGGCAGCGCTCTCGCCGCGTTACAGGGGCAAGTCACGCGACAATGTGAAGGTCGACTATGCCAACCGCGATGCCTGCAAGGCGTGCGCACTGAGATCGCGCTGTACTCGGTCATTCCGCCGCGTCTCGCGTCTGGAGAACGAGGCCGTTCTCGACCGCATGGCGGCGCGGTTGGCGGCCAGGCCCGAGATGCTTGACCACCGGCGAAACAGCGTCGAGCACCCCTTCGGCACCATCAAACAGTGGATGGGTCAGGGCGCGTTCCTGATGCGCCGGTTCGAGAACGTTCGCGGCGAGTTCAGCCTGACCGCGCTCGCCTATAATATCAGACGGGCCATCACTCTGGTCGGTGTTCCGGGCCTGATCGCCGCGGTAAGGGCGTAAAACCGGCCTTCTCGCGCCACGAACGCCAGACCGGACCTCCAACAGCCGTCTCTCGCCGCCTCAAGGCCATCAACGGCCACCTTCGGGCTCATTTGGTTCTCGAACTGCTCGAGATTGGAAATCGCTGACACCGACCGCGCTGTTCACGACTTTCCACACAGTCTGTGTGAATTTCGCATCGCCGTAGGAGGAGCGCGCGGATTAATCTCAGATTGTAGATCAATCCTTTTTTTGAAAGGATGGTATCCACCGCATATCCAGCGGCGTCGGAGTAGAACAATGCGAGCTATCCCCTGCCTCGTTGCATGCCTAATGGTTACGGGAGTTGATGCGAAAGAGCCGCGTCGTAACATAGACGCACTTAGATCCATGGATGCATTTGGAAGATGTGTGGGTCAGCATCAGTTTGATGGTATGAAATTGTTGGCTACCGTACCCACAAGTCGCGAAGAGTATAAACAAGCCTTAAGGATATCTACGTCTACATGCCTCCCAGGCGGGGAACTACGTTTCAAGGCTAGCCTGCTCCGCGGCGCAGTGGCGGAAATTCTCTTGAGAAATAGTCAGAAGGCCCTTCGTGGCGCGAAAGTAGTGCAAGCTTTCCAAGCTCCGCCGCCGGATACTCTTGCCGCCGCTCCCGACGGTCAACGTACCGCTGTTGCGCTCGTACTTTTCGGTGAATGCGTCGCTGACCAGGATCCAGGCGGAGTCATGAATTTGCTGAAAACACCTGTCGAAAGTCAGGATGAAATTGCTGCATTCATGCCATTGAAAAAGCCGATGTCGACCTGCTCTGAGGTAAGCTTCAAGGTAGATCGATTCCAGATGCGCGGATACTTAGCGGAGGGCGCATATCGCGTTGCATTGAAATCCATCTCTACAGCTAGCTGATGCAAACCTTTTGATTTTTTGCATCAACGCGGAGGCCGGTTGGCATCATCGAGATGAACGGATGTCCGCTTTCGAGACTGCGAGTTACCTACCGGAACGTCCGGGTGTGGGCGAAGACGGCACGGCTGTTTTTGAGCGCTTAGTCCCCGTTGCGCCCTGTCGGAAAACACATGATAAGCGACACCTAAGCTCCTCGCTTTCTCCGGCCCGCCCTCTCCTCCGGCAACAACAATCGACAAACCCTGTCGCTTTGTCAGAATGTGTGAGACCGTGCTTTCAGGGGTTTGTCGTACATGTTGGTCGGATATATGCGGGTGTCGTCGGCCGATGATCGCCAGACGGTCGATCTTCAGCACGATGCGCTGGTTACAGCTGGCGTCGACCAACGGTATCTCCATACCGACAAGGCATCTGGCGCCCGCGACGATCGGCCGGTGCTAAAAACCTGTCTCGACTATCTGAACGCGGGCGACACGCTGATCGTGTGGAAACTTGACCGGCTCGTACGCTCGTTGCCGCACCTACTGACGATCGTCACCGACCCAAAGGCGCAAGGCAACGCGTTTCGGTCGTTGACCGAGCAGATCGATACGAACATGTCGCACGGTGAACTGCTGTTCTCCCTGTTCGGCGCGCTGGCACAATATGAGCGTGCGCTGACACGCAAACGGGTGATGGCAGGACTGGCTGCGGCCAAACGCAGGGGACGCCAGGGCCGCCGCCCGCCCATGATCGACGCCGAAACGCTAGAGCGGATCACTGCCGCACTAAATGGCGGAGCCAGCAAGGCGTCCGTCTGCCGGACGTTCAAGGTGGCACGCTCGACCCTGCTCGGAACGCTGCCGCGGATCGGCTGGACCGCACCGGGCAAGGTCTTACTGCATGCGATACCAAGGCTACGTGATATTATTATAGTCACGATACCATTGTACGAAACGCGGTATGCCTTCCGTGATAGCCGTGCGCGGTTCGAAAGCTAAGTCGCGCTGAATCGCGCTAATGTCGGCAAAAGTATCGCGTACATCGCCTGCCTGCATCGGCAGCAGGCGCCGCTCGGCGGGACGGCCGCAAGCTTGCTCGATAAGCGAGATCATCTCTCCGAGATCTTCCGATCGATTGTTGCCAATATTGTAAATCCGGTGGGGGCTGACACTGCCGCCTGCCTTCACTGTGCCGTCATCGACGGGGGGATTGTCGATGCAGGCGACAATACCGGCGACAATATCGTCAATATAGGTGAAGTCACGCCGCATCCGACCCTCGCCGAACACGTTGATCGGGCGACCTTCGAAAATCGCCTTTGTGAACAACCACATCGCCATGTCCGGTCGCCCCCATGGACCGTAGACGGTAAAGAAGCGCAGGCCGGTCTGCGGAATACGGTACAGATGGGCATAGGTTTCGCTCATCAGCTCGTCCGCCTTCTTGGTGGCTGCATAGAGCGACAGTGGATGGTCGACGCGGTCTTCAACGCGGAACGGTAGCGTTTCGTTACCGCCATAGACCGAAGAAGACGAGGCATAGACCATATGCTCGACGTGCCGATGTCGCGCGACCTCGATCATATTGAGATGGCCGGCGAGGTTCGCCTGAAGATACGCGCGCGGGTTCTCGATCGAGTAGCGGACACCGGCCTGCGCACCAAGATGTACGATCCGGTCGAACTGCTCGCCGTCGAGTGCGGCATCGAGAGCGACATGGTCGGAGAAATCGACATGTTTGAAAACAAAACTGTCGCCGACCTTGCCCAGTTCAGCCAGCCGCGCATGCTTCAGCGTGACCTCGTAATACTCGTTGAGGCTGTCGATACCAAGCACGGTATCGCCACGTTCGAGTAGATGGTGGCTGACGTGGAAGCCGATGAACCCGGCTGCGCCGGTTACGAGAACGCGCATGAAGGTCTCTCCTGGAATCGCGCAAGCCTTACGAAGGGCCCTCCGGCCCGGCAAGCAGCTTTGCCGTGTGATGCTCATCGCGACAGGCTGTTTGCCGCCTGCGGGCCATGGATCGGCTTTAGGGTTGGGCGCCTTGGCGTAATATTTATCATTCTGTTCGTTGGAGTGTTTCGCCGAACTTTCGGTCAGGAGCAGGCAAGCGCTCAGGTCGATTCCCTGACCGGGTTAGCCAATCGACGGGCATTCACAAGTGAGTGCTGTACTGTCCGCGGCTACCGATTCCTTGTCGGATCGCGAAAGAACGGCACGACGCGGGGCATGCGGCTCGCCGCGCTCGGCGCAAGCCGGTGCTGAATTAGCGGGGCGTTCGCAGGTTCGCTTCGAACGTTCCTCCCTGCCCGGAGGGGGTTGGAGGTCGCTACACCGAAGCCCCCTACCCTCGCGCCAATGTATGCCCGCGTGCGAGGCGCTCGTGCGTCAAGCGCGGGTCTTCGTACAGGTCGCGCAGCGCGCGCAGGCGGAACGCATTCCACCAGCGTTGCCAGCGATGTTCGGCCGCGTCGTGGAGCATGTGGCAGCGCTGGCACAAGGCGGCGAGGTTGGCCGGCATGTTGTGCCCTGGATCGTGATCGAGATGCGCGCAGGCAAGGACGACATAGGTAGTGCGGACGCCGGCCAGCTCGAACCGGTCGCGGACCGCGATCCGCCGGCCGCGCTCGGAGCGCCAGCATCCCGTTTCGGCGTCCCACCAGCGCCCGTCGCCGAGATGCGCGACGAAACGGCGATGCGGCCGCGCACATTGTTCGCAGCGCGCGCCGGCTCGGCCGAACCGGATCGTGTCCGACACTTGCCGCCAGTCGATCGGATAGAGCCAGCGGTTCTCAGGGCGGATCGGCATCATGATTCTATGAGTCACCGCCGATTCGAAGGAAAGCGAAATCTTTCGCCTTTCGTTGCCGTCCTGTTCCGGACGTGTTCGAGAAGCGGATCAGCCAAGGGTGGAAGCACTACCGCAGGGTAACATTCTGATGTGTCGACACACCGACCTGTCGACCTGTCGACCTGTCAATCTGTCGACTTGGCGATCTGTCGAGCCGTCAGATCGTCGGAACGTCGAGATGTTCGAATGTTTGCTTTGTTGCCTTCTCCTCGAATGCGGAGAGATTGGATCCGAACTGGCGACTAGGCGGACCCGTGGCAAATGCTCGGCGCACTCTATCACGCTTCTGCTCCTGTCGAAGCCTAGACGCACCGACATGTCGACATCCAGACATCTAGACATCTAGACATAGTGTGACGCGTCAAAGTCCCCTCAGGACCATGCGTCGCATTTGGTCGATTTGCTTGAAAGGTCCGGTGAATTTCTACTCGAAAGCACGAACTGGAGGGCGGTATCGCGCGCCCTGCCCCGTATAACAGGAGATGGGATGCCAAAAGTTCGTGCTTTCGAGTAGGAATAGCCAATGACCCGATCGCCCACCGTAAAGCGCACCAAGGATGGCAAAACGACGCCGTCCAGGATCCCCCAGGGCGAGCTCTTCCTGCTCGACAGCCCGCTGTACGGCGAGATCCGCGGCGAGCGGTCGCTGATGGCCTTCCCGTTCTTCGCGCTCAGCAAGAATGCCTGGATGAAGCCGCTCAGCTACCAGACCGATACCGTCACGATCGAGGTCCGCCCGAGCGCCAGCGGCGTGGCGACGATCTACGACAAGGAGATCGTGCTCTACATCGCCAGCCTCATGGCCGCCAAGCTCGAGGCGGGCGAGGATGTCGCGCAGGATTTCGTGTTCACCGCGCACGATCTGTTCAGCGTGACCGGCAGCAACCACAGCGCGCGCTCCTATGGCCGGCTGTCGGAGGCGCTTGAGCGGCTCCAGGGCACGCAGATCAAGACCAATATTGAGGCGGGTGGTGAAGGCGAGGAAGGGTTTTTCTCGTGGTTGTCTGAGGCAAAGCTGCATTACAACAAGACGCGGGCCGGCGAGCGGAGGTTGAAGGCGGTCAAGGTACGGCTCTGCGACTGGCTGTTCAGGGCGATCCTGCTCGATCGGCATGTCCTCGACTATGCCGCGGCGTATTTTCAACTGGGACCGATCGAACGCAGAATTTACGAAGTCGCACGCTCGACCGGTGATGGCGACGGGTTTGAAATCGACCTCGCGACCTTCCGTCTGCAGATCGGCTACCAGAACCCGCTTGCGAACTTCCGTGCCGCGCTGCGGCAAATCGCGAGCGCCGACACGATCCCGGACTACCGGCTCGAGCTGATCGAGACCGTCAGCGACCCCGATATGGTGGTCGATACCGCCAAGCGCGGCCGCAAGAGCAACCCGGTTAAGGTCGTCATTACCCGGCGCCCGGCACTGCTCGAAGAGTCTGCGCCGTCGATCGGTCCACCAACGGAATCGGTGCGCGACGGGGTCCGGGAATCAATGCGCGACTCGATTTCAGAATCGCGTCGCGAATCGGTATCGTCCGATTCGGATCGGGCATCGTGAATTGATACTCGAAAGCACGAACTTGCATCGGAATTGATATCCGAAAGCACGAACGCGCGCAGCAATTCATACTCGAAAGCACGAATGCGCGCATGAATTGATACTCGAAAGCACGAACTTTCGACGCCAAAATGTACAGTAATTCGTAATTGATACTCGAAAGCACGAACCGTAGGTGCTTTCGCTCGTCGGGATTTGCTGCAAAAATCGCCAGATGTCGGCGCTGATGCTGGCACGACCGAAGATGGAGCGGCTGTGACCCCATAAAGGAAAGCCCGGCACGAGGCCGGGCATCCCAAGCTTTGATGGAGCGACGTCGCCAAACGTCGATCCGGGGTCACTCTCAGACCCCCTTCATATAGCCGGACACGAACTTCGGTTCAAGGATGCGCGTTTCGCGCCACGCCCCTTTTTGCCTTGGTCCCAGCCCCGACAAGGGGATGGAAGATGACGGTTTTTACCCTGGGCCAGGCGACCGCAAGCGCGCTCGGCAAGGCGGGCGCGAGCATGCGCGCGCGCAGCATCGCACCAGGTGCCGACACTGGCCGCACTCGTATGCCGCATCGCACGGGCGCGCCGGTGCTACGCGACAGCATCGAGGCGGGCACGTTCGAGGAGATGTTCTTTGCAGTGCCGGCCAAGGGCGAAACCGACACATTGCTGCGGATCGCCCGGCGGACGCTCGATGCGGGCCGCCAGTTGCGCCGCGAGGCCCGCGCCGGCGATCGAATCCTGACCGCGGCCGAGCGCCGGATCATCACGCTCACCGCCGCTGCCGTACGCGTCTATGAGGAGATCCTCACGCTGGCGCGCCTCAACCGCGGGCGGGTTTTCCCGAGCTACGATCATCTGGCCGATGCGACGAGCCTCGGCCGCGCGACCATCGCCCGCGCGCTCCACATCCTCGAGGACATCGGATTTCTCGTGCGGCAGCGTCGCTTCAAGCGGATCGACGCGGACGGGCCGGGGCCACGCTATCGGCAGACGTCGAATGCATACCGCCCTACCCTTCCACAGCGCGTGCTCGGTTTCATGCCCCGGTGGATGCGGCCAGCCCCGCTGCCCGCAGATGTGGTGCAGCACGAGATCGACCGCACGAGCGAGGTCGCGGCGATGATTGCAGGATTATCGTGCAAGGACATGGCGGCTGCAACGGTGGGTGGGCAATTGGGCAAGATGCTCGCCAAGCTCGGTGCGACCATCGATCGTCGTGAGCGCGAGTCTCATATCCATTCGCAACCCCTCCTAAGTTGATATGATTCCTCTCTGTAGAACCGACCTAGCCGGTCGGCGCGTTAGAGAGGCGAGAGCTGAAACCTTAGGGCAAGACAAAAACCGCATCGCAACCAAGAAACCTAGAATGCCGGCTACGCCGTCATATGCTCCCTAGCTGGAGCAAGCGGTTGGTGGCGAACTCTATGCGGCTGACGCATCGAACGGGAGAAGCGTCGATGGGAGGGTAGGGGCCTACAGCCTTCTTGTGGTCAAATCGCTTGCCAGTCCTGTTGCTTTGTCGCCATGTAGACATGTAGGGGGTCTGACATGACGACAATCGCAATCATCAGCCAGAAGGGCGGGGCCGGCAAGACGACGCTGGCGCTCCATCTTGCCGCAGCCGCGCACGATTCCGGGCGGGTCGCGCTCGTCATCGATACCGATCCCCAGGCGACCGCCAGCCAATGGGCGGCGTGGCGCGAGGAGGCGCCGCCCGAAGTGATCGACAGCCCGCCGCCACGGCTCGCCGCCAAAGTCGCGCAGGCGAAAGAGCAGGGGGCCGAGTTCATCGTCATCGATACGCCCCCGCATGCCGATAGCGCCGCGCGTGCCGCAGTCGAGATCGCGGACCTGGTGCTGATCCCGTGCCGACCCAGCGCTTTCGATCTCTCGGCGATCCAGACGACCGCAAAGCTGGTGCAATTGTTGCGCAAGCCCGCCTTCGTCGTCTTCACCGCCGGCTCGCCCAACGCGCCGCGGGTCTATCAGGAGGCCGGCGAGCTGGTCGAAAGCTTCGGGACGCCCGCCTGTCCGATCCAGATCCCCGATCGCGCCGCGTTCCGCCACGCCAGCGCCGAGGGGCGTACGGTCATGGAATTCGAGCCGACCGGCAAGGCGGCCGACGATGTTCGACAGATCTACGAGTGGACATGTCGACAGGTCGGCATCTCGACACCAACCGTCAAACCTGCGCGAAAAGGAAAAGTCGCAGCATGAGCCGCAAGCCCTCGTTCGCCAATCTACGCGATCGCACACCTCCCGCATCCATCGCTGCCTCTGTCGCCACAGCGACATCGAGCCATATCGGCCAGACTCCGGGCGGGGAAAGCACGAACGCTCAGACCCAGAACAACCAAGGCACAGGCGGGCAGGGCACTACGACCGGTCCTGCCAGCCGCCAAGGCCGCAAGCAGATTGCCGGCTTCTTCTCGCCGGAAATGTCGTTCGCAATGCACACGCTCGCACGTCGCCAAGGCCGAAGCCTCCAGGCGCTAATGGCCGAAGCATTCAACGACGTCCTGCGCAAGCACGGAGAGAGCCCTATCGGCGATTAAGGTCGTAGATCCTATTTCTCTGAAATGTGGCCACGTACAGGAGAACTTGCCCATCTGAGCATTGGCCTATCTACGTGGTCGCGATATGTCGGTAGTCTGTCAACTTGACGAGCGGCCGATCAGAAGATCTCCCTTAGCTTCCAGCTTCCAGCTTCCAGCTTCCAGCTTCCAGCTTCCAGCTTCCAGCTTCCAGCTTCCAGCTTCCAGCTTCCAGCTTCCAGCTTCCAGCTTCCAGCTTCCAGCTTCCAGCTTCCAGCTTCCGAACGTCGGCTCGGTCGCCGGAGCGCGCTGAGCCGAGCAGATCCTTGTGATGGTTGGCGGCATGTCGGTGGATGCGCCAGGCCACGAACAGGACCACGCGCGCGAGCAGGAACGGAATGTCGGTCGCGATCTCGCCATAGCCGAAGATGTCCTTGAGTCAGCGTTGTTCGCCATCAAGCCCCTGTGCATTACTCGGACACAGATTCACGGTAGCGGTTTGACGAGCAGCGGCATGAGGCCGTTGGCGTCGAGATCGAGGCGATCAGACCAGACGTAATCGCCGGTGAGATTGATGCGGTCCCAGCCAAGCGGCGAGAGCCGGCAGCATAGCGGGATCGATCGGCGTCCCGCGACGGCGCATTTCGTCAACGGCGCGACCGAGATACCGGCAGTTGAACAGGATGATCGCAGCGGTGACGAGGTTGAGCGCAGCTGCTCGGGTTTGCTGGTTCTTCAAGCCACAGTCGCGGATCCCACCGAGCCGATGAAAGGCGACTGCCCGGGCTAGGCTATTGCGCGCCTTGGCCTTGTTCAATTCGGCGGTTACCGATCGGTGATAGTGGTGTAGATCTTGGCCACCGGGTCGCCACGATAATGCGCGTTGACCGCCCCGCCGGCTTCACCCGGTCTGCCCAGGTAGAACGCCTGGCTATCTGCCGACGCTCGGTGCCCCTGCCCGAACCAGGCGGCGATCGGCTCGGCGTGGATGGCGTCGGTCATACAGGCAAGCGCCGCGCAAAAGGTTTCGTCGCGCATGTGCTATGTCTGCATGCGCAGAAGCGCGGGGCGTGATCCTGCGCCGCAAACCTCGGCCATGCGCGACAACTCGAGATTGGTCGCCTCGGCAATCATGGTGGCGAGGAAGGCGCGCTCGTCAGCAGGCGGCAATCCGGTTGAAACATGACCGAAATGCCGGGTGAAGCCGGTTCAGCGTTCGACCTGCGACAGCACGTCGGTAATACGGGTAGCAGACAGCATGACCGACAAGAACCGCACGCCAACGCTGATCACTTATGGCGCGACCGATCAACGTGTCGGCATCGAGGTTGTTCAGACTGCCACATCGCTTCCTGGCAATGTCCATCTTCTCGAGCTCGACCGCGCAGTGAGCACGCGATCGATGCTGCCGCAGCCGAGCGCGTTGCAACCACGGGGCGGCCTATCGGCTGTATGCTCTAAAGAAAGCCAAGCGGATCTAGCGGTGTGTGCCTGCATCGTTCCGTAGAAAGGCAGGATAGTGAAAGTGGGCGTCACACATGCTTCCGTGCTGCGATAATCGCAATCGCGTTACGTATCAGGGTAGCTCGGCTGGTTTCAGGCTGGCCACGCGTGTCGTAATGATCGTCTAACGCGCGTTTCGCAGCTACCTTTCCCGCATCCGAGGCGTGTGTAAGGATCTGCCGCAACCGTGCCGCCTCAAGTGCCCACCGCTGGGTGTGAAGATAATCAAGGTTCGCATCGATACCGCTGCGGACAAGTTCTAGGTCCGTCATTTGCCCGGTCCTACGGCGATCGGGATAGGCGTCACCCAGTTCGCGAACAGCGATAAACCGGCGGGCGTGAGAGGCGCAGCCTTCACGATCGACCCACCGCGCACGCGATCCGGCCCCGACGGCGCCGACGATATCATCGCGCCAGGTGTCGCCAACCATCAGCAGATCACTGGCCTCGCATCCCAAGCGGTCCGTCAGGCCGGCATAGAATGCCCTCTCAGGCTTGATCGCGCCTGCATCGAAGGAGAAGTGCCAAATATCCACCAGATCGCCCAGGAGGGCCTTCAACGGGGCGGCGTAGGGCAGGGCAAGGTTGGAGGCTACGGCGACCTTCACACCCTGCTCGCGAACCCGGCGTAGCGCATTCAGCGTGTCGGGGTAGAGCACGATCGTCGCCAGTTCCTCGTCCAGCATCGCCAGCTCGTCGTCCGGGTGCGGCAACCCCAGCGTAGCGGCATATTCGGTAAGGCCGATCGACTGGACCATCGGCGAGGGCAGGGCGGCCGCCTGGTCCCGGGCCTGCCGGATCAACCGCTCGAACGGATGCCGCTTGCGGCCGATATGGGCCAGCGTGCCAAACGCATCGAATGCGACGGCGCGGGTGACCGGTGGCGGAGCAAAGAGCCGATCGGCAGCGGCGAGCAGGCGAGCGTACAGCACGTCGCTGACGGTGCCGGCGCGGATCATGGCATCGGCCACCACCGCCGCGTCCGGGTCGGTCGGCTCGCGAAACATCATGATCGCCTCGTCTCCCCGATCGCGGCCGGCCAGGTCATCTAGCACGGCAGCGTAGGCGGCTTCCTCGGCCGGTGTGCGGAAACTCGGAAAGGCATCGCTCATGGCAGGATCGTCCTGTCTCGATGGGGTAATGATCGTCGAACTTCGTCTCCGCCGCGACAGCTTGTCCAGAGCGCTTCCTTCTGCAACATGGGCCCGCGGTTCGGTAAATCCCGGCCGTGGGGCGTGGAAACCCCTTCATCGCTAGGTCCGGTCGAGAGCTTCTCGGCCGGGCGGCTGTCACGCATGTCCAAGGCTTGCCCAAAGGTGGCAGCGCCTTGTCCTAGCGCAGGGTTTCCAACGCCCGGCTCTCCAGCCGGGTCACGCCTCCATTCCAAGCGAGGAGGCATCGTGATGGACGATCTGCAAAAGAAAATGTGGGAATTGCTGGGCGAGCTAGGTGAATGCCGGCAGCTTGGATCGGGTCCGGCCAAACTCGATGATTTGCTGTGTCTAGCCATGACAGAGATCGCTCTGAACAGGCCAACTGGTATGAGCAAACCTCAGGATGCTTATGTCGAATGGATGGCCGAGGAGGCTGAGCGGTACGTGTCATTAGCGAGAACGTTAATGCTGGAAACTCGTGATGGATTCTCGGGCAATCAGCGATTGCTGTTCGGGGGGATCATTTTCAATCTGATCCAGAATCTGGAGAGGTTTATCAATGATGCCCTTTTGATAATGGAGGATAGGCAGGAAATACGCCGGCGTCTCCAAGCCAGCTAGAGCGATCACGCCTGGGTGCCGTAAGCGGGATAGACATTTGGCGTCCGTTTGGCGTCCACGTGTGTCCGTCCCCCTAATTTGCACCCTTCCTGCACCCTATCCGCACCCTATTTGCACCCCAATGCTTTCTGGAGGACGTTTCTCGCGCCAGAATGCATCATATCTGCATCATATCTGCATCATTTGCGCATCATATTTGCATCATTGGGCGAGCTTGCCTGCTGAGCTGCGCTCATCAGGATAGTTTGGACCCCCTTAAGCTCGGTCAGTCCGTTTCGGACCTGTCAGAGCTTCATTTCCGACCCTTAAACCCATGATTTTAGGTCGTACACCATACGCACCTTCCGGTGCCGGCAAGTCATTGAAATCAAGTGATATTGCATAATGATTTGCTGATAGACGGTTCCACCGTCGTTCCACATAAAGCACTAAATTATTGTAATTGAGTATTTTCCTGCTGCAAAAAGTGGAACAGACTGTAGCGGAGAGTGACATGGCGTTAGATAATTTGGTCAGGGTGCGTCTGACAGAGGGGCAAATGTTGGTTTACGCCGCTCAGGCCGAGCAGCGCGGGGTTCCGATCAGTACCTATCTACGGGACCGGTTGACCGAAGCAGATAGCGTTAATCGCGACATAGAGAGCATTCGCGCGGCCATGATCGATATGGGCGAGACGCTGGACGAGCTGCGCGATCAGCTCGCTGATACTGGCGATAGCGCAAGCGCCCAAGTGCCGCCGGAGCAGCCAATACCGAACGCCGTTCAAATCGAAACGCTGATGCTGCTGCGGGCGAGTGCATCGTCTCAGGATATGCGAATGGTCTGGGCCGAGCTTGACCGGCAGGAGATAAAACCGTGGCAGGGAAAAGTGCGATAAGGTCGCCTATTAGCGGACAGGCTCAAGGCATGTAGAGGGGCGCGTGATCGTGTCGCGTGCGCTCAGCTTGGAGAAGGCCAAGATATCGGTGCCGTTGCTGGTCTCGGCACTATTCTATGATCTGTCGTCGGAGAAGACCGTCGCGATACCCAGCCAGTCGGAACGGCGCGAACGCGACTTGCAGAGCTGTTCCGCAAGGCCAGGCGGCCGGTCGCGCTGTTCGTCGACAACGCGCATGCCCGCCGAGTTGCTGGACGCGGCCAAAGCGACTGTTGCAAGGGGATGGCCAACTAACGCTTTATCAGGTAGACTCTAGAGTACTCCCTGCACGGCTCGGTGGGGTCATGGTGACTGGCGAATAGCGACTATATAAGCTGATGCGATGCGCATTCGTCATATCCGGACCGACAAAGACCATGAAACAGCTCTGCGAGAGATCGAGGCGCTGTGGGGAGCAGAAGGCATTGATGCTGGCGATCGGCTCGACGTGCTCGCTACGTTGATTATAAGGTATGAAAGCCGTCGCTGGCCTATCGAGCAGCTTGATCCGGTGCGCGCGATCAAGCAGCAACGTAGACGAACGGCTACCGTTTGCAGAAAGCGCGAAGTCGCGATGCTGCTTCTATTCATCGACGGTTTCTTTGCATCTGCGTATGGCGCACCGCATGAATATCCCTGCGCTCTACCACTCGCTGATTTTGTGGATCGGTGATGGCACCGGTTTACCTGATGCTATCCTTCACATTCATGCCGGCCTGGCGATCTTGATGCTCGCGCGCCTGATCAGCCGGCGGTCACTGGGCACGTTCTTTCCATTTCTGTTTGTCGTCGTGCTTGAGATCGGCAATGAAACGATGGATTATTTAAATTACGGGTGGCGGGGTCAAGACACGTTTTCGGACTTGGTCAACACTTTGTTCTGGCCTTTCGTCATCAGCCTGGCAGTGTGCATTCGGCCAATGATCCCCCAGCCGCCTGAGGGCTAGTAGTCCCCAACCACGCGGCTGAACCTATCGCTGCGTTCGTGTCCGCGTGAACCGTCGGCCGAATGCGCAGGGCGTTATCGACCAACTGCCCGGCCGGTTAGCCCATTATAACGAGGTGCATCCGTACCGCACTTTGCGTTCTTGATCGCCACGCGAGCTCATAGCGCAAACCTGCGAGGCTCTGTCCGGCCTTTAGGGGCAACAGCACTTTTGACTACATGTCGACAATACGACATGTAGTCAAAAGTGCTGATTCAGAACCGTGACCGAACTCGATCCACGATGTTTCACAATGGTCGGCGTGACCAGTCTACGCGTTTACCGGCGAAAATAACTCGACAGGTGGTTAAGTCATCTCGCCGGTGTGGTACTCACCACATGCCCGCGTATTCATTCATCCGCCATCGACAGCATTGAGGATTGCGCGACCGTAGCTGGTCTTTTTAAAGCGTTCACCAGCTTCCCGCGCCTGATCAGCGGTGATGAAGCCCTGATGGAAAGCAATTTCTTCGAGACAGGCGACTTGGATGCCTTGGCGATTTTGGATGGTGCGGACGAATTCGCTCGCTTCCAGCAAAGAGTCATGCGTGCCGGTGTCGAGCCAGGCATAGCCGCGACCCATCTGCTCGACGAACAGGTCCCCGGCGTCCATGTAGAGGCGGTTGAGATCAGTGATCTCGAGTTCGCCGCGTGGGCTCGGCTTCAGGTCGCGCGCGAACTGGACGACACGGTTGTCGTAGAAATACAGGCCGGTAACCGCATGATGCGACTTGGGCTTTGCCGGCTTTTCCTCAAGGCTGACCGCCTTGCCGCCTTCACCGAACTCGACCACGCCGTAGCGCTCGGGATCCTCGACCCGGTACGAGAACACCGTCGCGCCGCCCTTGCGCGCGACCGCGCTCGCCAGCAGGTCGGTCAGGTGAGCGCCGAAGAAGATGTTGTCGCCGAGCACCAGCGCGACATCGTCGCCGCCAATGAAGTCCGCGCCGATCGTGAAGGCTTGGGCGAGGCCCTCGGGGCGGGGCTGTTCGGCATAGGAAATCGCCATGCCGAATGCCGAGCCGGCCTCGAATAGGCGGCGATAATTATCGATATATTCGGGGCTCGAGATGATCAGGATGTCGCGGATGCCGGCGAGCATCAGCACCGACAGCGGATAATAGATCATCGGCTTGTCGTAGACCGGCAGCAGCTGCTTGTTCACAGCGAGCGTCGCCGGATGGAGCCGCGTGCCCGAGCCGCCTGCGAGAATGATGCCCTTCATTGGGAGATGTCCTTTTTGGGCGTCCCGAGCAGTTCGTCGAGGATGTTGCCGAGCGCGGTCTGCCACGCCGGTGGATGGATGCCATAGTCGCGGGTGATCGCGTCGTGGCTGAGCAGCGAGTTGGCGGGCCGCGTCGCCGGGGTTGGATAGTCGGCGGTGGTGATGCCCTGCACTTCGGCGCTGGCACCACCGCGAGCGGCGCTCTGTGCGAAGATCTCGCGGGCAAAGCCTGCCCAGGTGACGGCACCCGCGTTGCTGAAATGATAGGTCCCGGTTGGCGCACTGGGATCCTCGACGAGGCGCATCGTGATCGTCGCAAGCGCGGCTGCGAGATCGGTCGCGGACGTCGGGCTGCCATGCTGGTCGTCGACCACGCGGAGCGTCGGATTGGTCGCGCCGACGCGGAGCATCGTCTTGATGAAGTTGTTGCCGTGCGCGCTGACCACCCAGGCGGTGCGGACGATCGCATGGCATGCTCCCGAGGTCCTCACCGCGAGCTCGCCGCCGAACTTCGATGCGCCGTACACGCCGAGCGGTGCGACCGGATCGTTTACATCCCACGCGCCGTCGCGGGCGCCGTTGAAGACGTAATCGGTGGAGACCTGAACGATCGGGATACCCGCCTTCGCGCAGGCTTCGGCAAACGCCGCAGGCGCCATGGCGTTGACCGCCCAGGCAGTGACGATGTCGCTCTCGGCCTTGTCAACCGCGGTATAGGCACCGGCCGAGATCACCGCGGCCCAGGGTTGGCCACCGATGCCTTGGGCGACCATCGTGGCGATCGCTGCAGTATCACGCAGGTCGAGTTCGTCGATGTCGATCGCGGTGACCGCCCAGCCTTCCGGCCAGAGATAGCGCTTCAGTTCGGTGCCAAGCTGGCCGTTCCCGCCGGTGACGAGGATCTGCTTCATGCCGCCTTCGCTCATACCGAGAGCCCGCGGCGCTGGTCGGCCTGGTGCTCGGCGACGATCGCCTGCCACCAGTCCTGGTTGTCAAGATACCAGGCGACGGTCTTCTCGATGCCCGTCTCGAACGTCTCGGTCGGCTCCCAGCCGAGCTCGTCCTTGATCCGGGTCGCGTCGATCGCATAGCGCTTGTCGTGACCCGGGCGGTCGGCGACATAGGTGATCTGCGTCGCGTAGGACTGGCCGTCGGCCCGCGGGCGCAACCGGTCGAGGATCGCGCAGACGGTCTTCACGACCTCGAGGTTCTGCTTCTCGTTGTTGCCACCGACATTGTAGGTCCGGCCGGGCTCACCCTTTTCGAACACCGCGTGCAGCGCGCGGACGTGATCCTCGACGAACAGCCAGTCGCGAACCTGATCGCCCTTGCCGTAGACCGGCAGGTCGGCGCCCGCGAGCGCCTTGACGATCATCAGCGGGATCAGCTTTTCGGGGAAGTGATACGGCCCGTAATTGTTCGAGCAGTTGGTGATCAGCACCGGCAGCCCGAAGGTATGGCCCCACGCACTGACGAGATGGTCGGAGCCCGCCTTCGACGCCGAATAGGGCGAGCGCGGATCATACGGGGTTTCCTCAGTGAACAGCCCGGTCTCGCCAAGCGAGCCGTAGACCTCGTCAGTCGAGATATGGTGGAAGCGGAACGCCGCCTTCGCGCCGTCGTCAAGCGCGAGCCAATAGGCGCGCGCTTCGCTCAGCATCGTGAAGGTGCCCACGACGTTGGTCTGGACGAACGCGCCGGGGCCGTCGATCGAGCGATCGACATGGCTTTCGGCAGCGAGATGCGTGACGATCTCGGGCTTGAATCCGGCTATTGCCGCCTTGACGGCGTCTGCGTCGCAGATGTCGCCCTGAACGAACCGGTAGTGATTCGACTTTGCGATGCGCTCGACCGTCGACAGCGTGCCGGCATAGGTCAGCTTGTCGAAGTTCAGAACCTCATGGTCGGTATTTTCGATCAGGTGACGGACGAGCGCCGAGCCGATGAAACCGGCCCCGCCGGTAACGAAGATGCGCATGGATCTGTCCTTCAGACGAGTGGCACCAGCGGGCGGCCATCATAGGGGAAGGGGCTGTCGAAGTCGGCGAGCAGCGGCTGGACCGCATCCTTGGCCGACAGTTTGGGAACGGTGCTGGCAGGCATCGGCCAGTCGACACCTATCCCGGGGTCATTCCAGCGAATGCCGCCATCGCTGTCGGGCGCGTAGGTGTCCGAGCACTTGTACGTGACTTCGCAGTTGTCCTCGAGCGTTATAAAGCCATGCGCAAAGCCAATCGGGATGAAAAGCTGGTGGCCGTTCTCGGCCGATAGCTCGGCACCGACCCACTGGCCGTAAGTTGGCGAACCCTTGCGGATGTCGACCGCGATGTCGAAGATCGTGCCACGGACGCAGCGCACCAGCTTGTCCTGACCGCGGGGCGGCGCCTGGAAGTGCAAACCTCGCAAGGTAAACGCCGGTACCGACCGCGAGTGATTGTCCTGCACGAATGTGCAGGTAATACCCAGCTTTTCGAAGGCGGACACCGAATAGACTTCGGTGAACCAGCCACGGGCATCACCGAAGCGGCACGGATATATTAGTTGAACGCTAGATTGCAAAATATGCATGGCTTATAGGTAACGTACTGCGCTTCGTTCGACAACAACGCAAAGCCAGGTTAACTAGCTACGGTTTTGGCACCTCCATGTGTTAATGAAATATTATCGAGTTTCCAGAAAATTTTGCATTAATATAGCTTATAATTAGTCGTATCGACTATCCCCTTGAATTTTAGAAGACTCAACAAATATAATTTGGAGGGTTACTATATATCGTAAATATTGATAGCCGGATTTTGTGTCCTGACCGACCCCACAACTCACTAGTTTAAAATTTATAAAATCATAATTTTTATTATGTGATAGCGTGGATGGCCCCTGTAAGAGACTGATAGTTTATTGCTCGAAGGCTTGCTGATTTGGGCGGTGGTTCTCCGCATGTGCCCATCAAACTTCCTTACTATCTGAAGGAAACAACGGTATGCCTATGCCGTCGCGACGAGTTATCTGAAATCGTGCTCGTCACACGCGCTCGTTGCGGCACTGTTCCGGTTGACGTGACCCCCGTTTTTTCCTCCAGTTGGAGCTAGAGTCCGACCTCGGAATGAGGGTCCCCCGGTTTCTCATCCAGCCTGAAGGTGAGTTTCCGGCATTCATTCGGCCGCCTTGGCAGCCGCTGCAGCAGCATATTCGACCGGCGTCATCCAGCCAAGCGATGTGTGAGGACGCCTCTCGTTATAGTCCCATCGCCAGGCCTCGATCTTGGCTCGGGCGTCGGCGATTGACAGGAACCAGTGTGCGTTCAGGCGCTCGTCGCGACGGCGACCGTTGAACGATTCTACGAAGGCATTGTCGGTGGGCTTGCCCGGTCGGCTAAAGTCCAGCGTGACGCCGTTCTCGGTTGGCAGCGCTGACGTTGCGTCTTGGCTTCTTGAGCCGAAGGCTCTGACAGTCCGTCGCTGGAAGGGACGAAAGCGCGCCGTCGGCGCGCGGGCACCTGCGCCGGTGCTGGCGCTACCCAACCAGCGCTGGAGCTTGGACTTCGTTCATGATTAGATGGCCACGGGGCGGCGGTTCCGTATCCTCAACATCGTTAACGACATGACGCGGGAGTGTTTGCGGGCGGTGCTCGACACCTCAATCTCGGGCAAGCGGGTGGTGCGCGAGCTGGGCGACCTGCTCGCCGAGCGTGGCGCGCCCAAGATGATTGTCAGCGACAATGGCACAGGGTTGACCTCAAACGCAGTGCTGGCGTGGTCGGGCGATGCCGGCGTCGAGTGGCACTATATCGCTCCGGGCAAACCGACACAGAGCGGGTTCGTCGAGAGCTTCAACGGCCGCATGCGTGACAAGCTACTCAATGAGACGCTGTTCTTCACGGTCCGCCAGGCGCGCACGATCCTCGCTCGCTGGGTCGAGGACTACAACACAGAGCGGCCACACTCCTCGCTCGGCTACGCCACACCGGCCGCCTTTGCGGCAGGACTCGAAAGCAACGGTCGGGTTTAAACCCGACCGTTGCTTCACCCGCGCTCCTGCGCGACAACAACGGCCGGTCTCTGGTTGCAGCCGGATGAAAGGCGGGGGTCACGTCACGGTTTGCTATCTGCAAGACTGAACCGCTCCGGGTTTGCCGAAGGCTCCAACTCCTGAGAAGGTGGAGCCTGTATGAGCAAGACGACGAACAAGTTTGCGCCGGAAGTTCGCGAACGC
>Ga0308169_10002455_pt1 | contig 19213 bp, 16 predicted proteins | sample PhyBR1_2_FD_202139 | JGI IMG/M metagenome (GOLD analysis project Ga0308169, IMG submission 202139) | Phyllosphere microbial communities from UC Gill Tract Community Farm, Albany, California, United States - DLSLSB.R1 | ecosystem: Host-associated > Plants > Phyllosphere > Unclassified | place...
CGGACTCGCCGCTCGCGAACGCAAGGTCCTCCTCATCGGCGTCGGCGCCGCCGTCGACGTCGTCGTGCCGCCCGGCAGCAGCCCGCAGGGCGCTCTTGCGCCCGTGGCAGTTGGTGCACAGGTGCGCGCTCGGCTCGTCGACGAGGACGACGCGGTCGGGCTTGGCGCCCGCCTTGGCTTTTGCCGCGCGGGCGGGCTGGGTGCGGCGCGCGCGCGGCGGCGACGATGCGGCCTGGACGTCGTCGAAGATGCGCTGGGCGCGCGCAAAGTCGGGCTCGTCGTCGTGGCGGGCGGCGAAGGCGTCGTCGGCCGAGGCGGACGTGGCGTACGAGGTGGCCGAGGTGGCGCTTACGAGCGACGCTGACGAGCGCGAGCCGGCAGAGTCGGACAGTGAGGGGACGTAGGTCGAGTCGTACTTGGCTGCGGCGGGAGGTGCGGTGCGGTGCGGGACGTGCTGCGAGCGAGGGCGGCGGGTCAGCGAGCCGAAGAGTGAGAGGGCGAGGAGGCGGAGGGGAGACGCACCTTTGCTGCTGCCGGACGCTGCGCTCCCGTCGATGCCCTCCTGCGCCTGCGCACCTCCTCCTCCTGCTCCCGCACGAGCCGCTCGACCTCGCTCGGCGCGACAAAGCTGCTCCTCGAGCCCTCGTCCTGCCCGCGCCCGCTGGCGCCCTCGACGCTCAGCTCGTCGAGCGCGGCCCTGCGCTCGGCCTCCTCGGCGTCCCACCTGCGCCCAGCGTCGCGCGCCTCCTTGTCGCGCAGGAGCTCCTCGACGACGGTGCGCACGCCGTCGACCTCGTACCCGAGCGCGGCGAGCGCGTGCTTGAGGTCCTGCACCTCGGTGCGCAGCGCGTACTCGCCCTTGGCGGCGGCGACAGGTGCGGATGCGGGTGCGGCGGCGGTGCGGAGCGAGGCGAGGGCGGCGTGCTGCGCCGAGAGGGTCGCGTCGAGGTGGGCGTTCTGGGCGCGCAGCGACTGGACGACGCGCTCGAGTTCTGTGCGCGGGACCGGCGATCAATCAGTCATTGCCCTTCTTGACGAGGGGGAGATCCGAAGGGATGAGCGAAAGGCGGACGCACCTGCCCTGCGGTCCCTCTCCTCGCCCAGCATCGTGTCGACCTCCCTCCTGAGCCGCCTCGCCTGCTCCTCCCTCTCCTGCGCCGCGCCGTCGCGCTCCTGCGCCCGCTCCCGCTCCCGCTCGACCGGGCGCTGCTGCTGCTGGGCGGCGAGGCGCGCCTCAAGCTCGGCGACGCGCGCGGCCGACTGGGCGTTGTCGCGCTCGAGCGTGGCGAGCTTGGACGTGAGCCCGGCAAGGGCGGCCGAGACGAGGTTGGCTGCGAGCAGAGTAGAGGGGGCGATGTCAGCTCGGGCTCGTGACATCCCTGTGCGACAGAGAGAGGGAGAGAGCCGGACGCACCTTCAGCTGAGCGCCCACTGCCGGTGCCGCTCCCCGCCGGGCTCGCCCTCCTCGCGCTCGCGCTCGCGACGGCCGGCTCGCCCCTGCGCGCCTTGGGGCTGCGCAGCATGTCGGTGAGGCCCGTGCGGTCCGGGAGCGCCGTGCGCGTCGTGCGGTCGGCCATGCGGTGCGCCTCGAGGTCGTCCTCGTCGTCCTCCGACTCGTCGAGGACAAGCGACGTCGGCGAGTGGACGCGCGAGCCGGCGCCGCGCACAGTCGATGCGGCCGGGGAGGCGTTGAGCGGCGAGTTGAGCGCCGGATTGAGCGGCGAGTAGTGCTTGGGCTTGTACGCCGACCCAGCGCCTGCTGCTGCTGCTGCTGCGCCGATGCGCGGGCCCGTCGCCGGCGAGAAGGGCGAGCGCGCCGTGAAGGCCGCCGGCGGTGCGACGGTGCGAGGGGGCGCGACTGACGGGTACGACGAGGTGGCGCCGGCGCCGAACGACGGCGAGGGGCGGGCGGCAGGAGACGGCGGGAGGTTCTCGTTGCGGGGAGGGGGAGCGCCGGCGCGGCGCGGCGAGGACGTCGCGGCGGCGTGCATGTGCGAGAGGACCGACGGGCGCGGCGAGCCGAACAGGCCGCCCGAGGGTGCCGCCACTGCCGCTGCGCGAGCCGGCGCCTGCTGCTTGGGCGCAGGGGACGAGCGCACGGCGGCGGCGGCCGAGGGCGCGAGCGGGCGCGCGGGCGAGTCGAGGACGGAGGCGCGCTCGGTCACGTAGGTGAGGTGGCCGTCCGAGTCCGAGTCGGCGCCGTCCTCGACGTCCTCGATCGTGACGCCTCGCGGCGCGGCCCTCGACGACGAGGTCGCTGGGCCTGGAGCCGAGCCCGTGAGGCCGATGCGGAGGCTGCCGAGGCTGAGGTTGTCGGACGAGCGGCTGGCGCTGCGGTGCGACGAGGCCGACGAGGCCGACTCGTCGTTGAAGCGGCGGCGGTGGTCGCGGTCGTGGTCGTGGTCGTGGGTGTGGTCGGACGAGGCGTCGGACGAGTCGAGGTGGCGGTTGGCGTTTGCGAGCGAGTCGAGCTGGCGCTGGAACGAGGCCTCGACGCGGCGGCGGTGGAGCTCGGTGTTGTCTGCCTCGATGGGGTCTGCGAGGAGCGAGGTGCTGCTGTTGTTGGGGCGGAGCGCGGTGGCGAAGGACGAGAGGGAGCGGGTGCGCTGAGGCTTGAGGGACGTGAGCGGGTTGAGCGACGAGTGGCCGGACGAGGGGGCACGGGTGGGCGTGTCGTCGAAGGGCGAGAGGGTGCGCTGCGAGAGCGGGGTGGCGTTGACTGGGGCCATGGTCCGCTGGTGCTGGTCGGCGGCCCTGTCCGTGGTGGTGGAGACGGAGGGTGGGTGGTTGAGCGATGAGGAGGGGGAGGAGGGAGGGGGGAAGGGCGAGGGGCGAGCCGTGCTCGGGTGGGGGTGGTTCTCTGGGTGTGAGCTGGCTGGTGGGAGCTCAGTGTGTGCACCCCTGGCGGCGAGAGGGCGTGTGGGAGGAGGAGGAGGAGGACGAGCGGCGAGTGTTTGTTTGCGTCGGCCGCCGTCGCCGCCGCTCTCCTCCTCGCCTCTCGACCCACCTCGACCCCGTCAACTCGCCTCAGCATGGTCGCCTACGTGATCGGTAGGCTCCCCTCCACTCTGCACCACCCTGAAACCCACCCACTCACCCTGGCGCACCCCCTGCAGAGCACATGGAGCCGGACGAGCCCCTCGCACCAGGCGAGACCGCTCCCGGCTTCCCTCACTGGATCGCCCTCGAGTACGCCCAGATGCTCAAGTGGGCCTCGCCCAGCCAGGTCATCTTCTCGAGCCTCTCGTCGGCATCCGTCCAGTCCCTCTGTTCGTCCCTTCTCGCTCGCCCTCGTCCTCCTCATCTTTCATCTCCCCCGCTGACCCTCCTGCCTCCCGCTCGCAGCCGACCAGCTCCTCGCCCGCGGTGCCAAGCCCGGCTCGTTCCGCGCAGAGACCAAGAGCGTCCTCGAGCTCATGAAGGACGAGGGCATCCCGCTCGACAAGGTCTGCCTCCTCGACCCGCGCGCGCCAGCAGAGATCGCCCCCAAGGACGGCTCAGACTACTCGTGGTTCCTGTGCGTCCCTTCCCCTCTTGCTGCCGAGCTGCCGCTCATGCGCTGACTCCCTCCCCTCCACAGGTTCGGCGGCATCCTCGGCGACGACCCTCCCCGAGGTGAACTCTCGCCGCGCCTCGCCTCCTCGTCCTTGTGCTCGAGCTAACCCTGTCTCCATCCCTAACAGACCGCACCGGCCAGCTGCGCGCTCACGGCTTCCCTGGGCGGCACCTCGGTCCTGTCCAGATGACGACCGACACGGTCCGTCCCTCTCCGTTCCTCCCTCTGCTCCTTGCCCGCTCTCATGCTGACGCTCCCCCTCCTCGACCCCGACAGGCCCTCGGCGTCACGTCGCTCTGCGTCTCGGGCGGCAAGACGCTGTCGACCATCAAGTTTGTCGACCACCCGACCATCTCGTTCGGCCCGCACGAGGGCGTCGAAATGCCGTTCCGGTACGTCGTCGACGACAAGACGGGCGAGCCCATCCTGCCCGAAGGCATGAGGGAGCACCTCAAGTGCGTCCTGCTTCCTCTCTCTCTCCCCCTCGCCCGCTCGTCGTCGCTGTTCCTCGAGAGCTGACTTGCTCCGAGCGGCACGCGCGCAGGGCCGACATGGACCGCAGCATGGATGACTTCTAGAGCGTTCCTCGGCTACCTCTTCCCTCTCAACACCTACCTGTAGCAGATGTCGCTCTCGCCCCAAGCGACTGTAACCCCTTTCGCAACCTCGACCCGCTTCCCTCTCGCCGAGAGGGACGCCTGCGCGTGCCGCACTAACTCGTGATGCAGACTACCCGACTCGCTCAAAACTACACAGCTACGGCGCACCCCACGCCCTCCACCTGCGGCACGCCTGTTCGGCCTCGCGCTCGACCGCCTCGCGCCTCGCGCCGCCCTTGGCGCTGTGCGCCGACACGGTCGTCGCCTCGGACTGCCACGAGTCGCGCGAGCCGCGCCTGGACGCCTCGTCGTCGCTCACGGACGACGACGGCGACGACGACACGCTCGGCGTGCGCGAGCCGTCCTCCTCGCACGGACCGCCCTCCTCGGCCTCGCCGTACGCGCTCTCGCCCTCCGCCTCGTCCCCGCCCTCGTCCGACGTCAACGACCACGCCGACTTGAGCGCCTGCCCGTCCCACCAGCCCTCGTCGTCGTCCCTCCCCTCCTCGGCGGGCCCGAGCGCGCGCGGCACCCCGCCCGGGTACAGCGTCCCGAGGCCCTCGAGCCGCAGCCCGAGCTCGTGCGCGAGCTCGGCGCCGCTCATCGACGTCGTGCGCGGCGAGCGCGGCACGAGCGGCGCCGCCGAGGCGCGGTGCCGCGCGCGTTCGGCGTCGTCGAGCGTGCGGAGTGTGTCGGCGAGGGCGGCGAGGCGCGGCGAGAGGTGCGTCGGGTCCGACGAGCGGGAGCGCGATAGCGAGCGCGTGCGAGGGACTTGCGCTGGAGGGCGGCGCGGCGTGCGGTCGGGGTCGTCGAGCGCGAGGGGGCCAGGAGGGGGAGTCGAGCACTTGGGCGCCGAGGACGCTCGGTGCAGCAGCGGCGGCGGCGGCGGGCGGGTGGGCGCCGGCGCAACGTCGACGATGAAGACCTCGGTGACGCGCTCGACGAGGCGCCACGTGCTGCCGTCGTCGCGGTGGAGGACCGGCGACGAGCGCGACGACAGGACCGTGTGCGGCGTCGAGTCGGGCGAGGCGGCGCGGGGCGGGGTGGCGTGCGAGTACAGGGTGCGGTGCGAGGGCGAGGGAGGGAAGGTACGAGCGTCGATTGGTGGGGAGGGCGCGCACGAGACGGGGCGGCGGGGAGGCTTGGACGTCGTCGGCTTCCTCGGCTCGCGCGGCGTCACTTTGATGCTCGGCGCCTCGTAAGCTCTCTGTAGCATGTGCAACGATTCGTCAGATCACCAAGCTCTTGACCCGCGAGCACAGGGTCGGTGGCAAAGGCGAGCATCGATGACGAGTCGCCTTCTCAAGCACGAAAGAGGTCTGCTCGACTCACGTGATTGGTGCATGCCGGCGCTGGACTTGCTCTCGACTTGTGCGAGAAGTAGGGAGCGCGATCGCTGCGCATGCCGAGAGCGCTCGGGCAAAGCTCGCAGGCGGGGTTTGACATCGCGTCGGGCGGAAGGAGGTTCGAGCGTCGGCGGGATGAGGGTCGGACGGCAGGTTCTGGTCGGTTGGGTCGGCTTGGGGCGTCGATAGGCGCTGCAGACCGTAGAGAAGAGTGCAGAAGGAGAAGAGGGAGTGGGCTGAATGAGTGCGAGCGAGCGCAGACGATGCGGATCGTGGACGGTGCGCTCAGGAGTGGGGAGAACGGCTCGTCTAGGCGGCACAGCCGCGCGTCCACGCTTTCCGCAAGTGCTGCGACATCCGCACATAACGCTGCTCGACGTCAAACTGAGCCGGTTCGTGCCCACGAGCGGGCGATTATCGCGCTCGCTGCACCCGGATCCCTTGTCTTTCGAGCGGTGCACGTTCGATCCCACCTTCTTGTTCTTCAGCGCATTGGGCCGTGTCGGGAAAGGAGCTTGAACAGGCGTCTCGTGGATCGAAACAGACGGAGTCGCCGTCGATGGATCCGCCCCGGAAGCGGTAAGCGCGCCGAGTTGACCTCCGCTTTTGACCTCTCGCCGGCTCGTCCGCACCGTCCTGTTCGCAGCTCTCGCGGTGCCTGCCCTCCCTTGCGAGCTACAGCCGATAGGGCAGCCGTCCCGCGCACAGCTGCGCTTGGGCGCCGCGCGAGGCTCGGAGCTGCAGGGACGCGCTCGGGCGCGAGCGCTCTCAGGGACGGTCTGTGCGCCGCAGCCGGACGAAGAACTCGTTACCGTTCCATCGTCGTGCACGCGGCGTCGATGCAGAACCTCCTGGAGCTCACCGGTTCAGCAAACGGTACCAGGACGAGCGCGATCAAGCAGGAGTTCTGGCGGAGATTCCGGTCGGCGGACGGCGGTCCGTCGGCGTCGATGCCTCCTTCCTCGCGCCTTCCGAAGGTTCTGACGATGGCGGAGAGCGCTCGTCTCGAAGCAGCTATCCTGATCTGGGATGGCTAGCGGGCTCGAGAGAGAGAAGCGTCTCCTCGACGAAAGGGCCCGCTCGGCGCTCGCACGGCACCAGCTGCCGCTCGATCGGCTTCGCACGAACCCCTTGCTGGATCCCTCGAGAGCGTCTCTGATGCGCGAGCGCCTTAAGACGAATCGGGAACGGCAAGGCGCGACGCTCTATTGACAATAAGGAGGGGAAGTAGCAGCTCGAGGACAAAGGCGCGCGCTCAGGCCGCCGCCGGCTCGTCTCCCGGCTCGCACGCTCCAAACGCCTCAGCAAAGATGTCGTGCATCTTGACGGTGAAGCCCGTCTCAGTCGCAGAGCGACGAGGGCCGAACGTGCTCGGCGTCGAGACGTGCTCGCCGTGGTACGAGCTCGCTGCGCTGGAGCGACGCCCGCTCGAGGGGATCGTGACCGAGTCGGGGAAGAGGGTCGGCATCGAGGGGAAGGTGAGCTTGGAGAAGCTGTCGGAGGTGACGGTGCGCTTGGACGGCGAGAGGAAAGGTGGCGGGAAGGGAGAGGTGAAGGTCGGGATGCTGCGGGTCGTCGCCTCGGACCGCTCGAGCACATCGGCGACGAGCGCGGCCAGATCGCCTGCGACGTCCTCCTCGTCGTGCTCGACGACAGCTTCGTCGAGCCGTGACGACGCCTCGTCGTAAACGCTCGACGCCCGGCTCGAAGTCGATGCCTGGCTCGACCGAGCGTGCACGGACGTCGGGCGCGAGGGAAAGACGAGGGGGAACCGGATGCTGACGCCCGACGGCGACCGCAAGAACTCGAGCGTCGGCTCGAGCTCGTCGGGTGCAAAGTCGGGGCCCTCGGACGTGCGCGGCGACCGCGGCTCGAACGACCGGTACGAGCTCGCGATCGAGGCGGCGGCGCTCGCGAGGTAGGGCGACGCCGGGCTGGTGAACGTCGAGGGCGACCTCGCGAAGCCCGGAGACTCGGCGCCGGGCGTCGTGGCCTCGTCGAAGAAGTCGGCGCGCCGGTCGCTGACCGGGGAGACGGGGAGAGGGGACCGCGGCGAGGGAAAGACGAGCGGGAAGACGGCCGAGAGCCCGCTCGATGCGCGAGGGAGGGTCGACGACGTCGAAACTGCGTCGTAGGGGGCGGTCGTCGAGTCGAGGGGCGTGAAGCGGGCGAAGGAGGACCGTGCGCCGGCGCTCGGCTGGCTGAGGGGCGTCAAGGACGACCGGCGACGACCGGCGACTGACGCCCGCTGCAGGTTGTCGGTCACCTCGTCGAGGTCGACGATGCTCTTGCGCCGCTTGCCCGGCGTTGTCTCGAGCGCGACGACGGCCCTCGCGCCATTGGCGAGTCGCGCTCGGTCCTCGCTCGAGAGCCGTCGACCCATCCCAGCCCGCCTGGCCTCGTGCGTCGGCGAGGGTACCGAAGCATCCATGTCGAGTGCGGTGCTGAAGGGGGAGGTGAACTCGATGAGCCGGACCGGGGTAGGCGTTCGGGCGGAGCGCTCGCCGGCGCGCTTGACGCTGGAGGACGACTCGGCTCGAGGTTGAGGGCTTGCCGTCGACGAGGTGACGAAGGGTAGACCGAGGCCGAGTCGCTTTGGGTTGAAGAGCTGTGGAAGACGAGGAGAGTGAGCTCGACGGTCGGCATCGACGAGCGAAGATGGCCACGGCGCAGGACGTACAGCAGCATAGGAGCGCTTGGACGACGGCTCGGGCTTTGCTGCTGAGCGCGCCATGGTCGAGGGAGAGTACGGCTTTCTTCTATGGAGCGCAGGGCGCAGGAGAGGGGAATGAAGAGGTGCGAAGGAGAGCGGAACGAGGGCCGGTCGACGGCGGTGGGGGCATCCAGCCACGAGGCCGACGCTTCCTCGGAAAGATCGCTCGAAACTTGCCCGATCTCGGCCAGCGTACAGCGCGTGCGCAAGCGCGCTCAGTGAATGAGGCACTCGAGGAAGCCGCTGCGAGGTGGGTCTCAGACGCACAAGCCTCTCGCGGCCGGTTTGGGAAGGTCGACTGCTCGACCTGCTTGATTAGAGGGGCTTGACCGCTTGTGCCAGCCCGCTTGCAAGTACTCGACCACATCCCTGGACCGAGTCCGTCGCGCGCGCTCGCCCTCGATCCAGAATGGCGAGCGAGAGAGGCGGCAGCGTCAAGCCGGGGAAGCAGCCGCGCGCGCGCGTTCCGACCTCTCGCAGCGGAATGACGACCTGGACGGCGTCCTTGCGTTCTCGTCCGAGAAAGCGCGGCGTGGTTGGTCGTCCTTGGTTGACAAAAAGCTCAGGGCGAGACGGCGTCGAGCAGCGAGCGACGGCGAGGACCAGGCTTTCGTGCGCGCAGGGGTTCGAGCTCGCGCTGTCGACCAGTCCGCTCCGACTCATGCCGCCGGTGAATGCGCACAGGCACGCCCTGCCAGCGGCGACCGCACACTGCGCAGGCTGCAAGCGACGAGAGCACAGAGGCTCGTGCGCGCGACCGGACGCAGAACGACGTTCTGGTTGGCCGCACGGCGAGGCATTTCGACCGCTGTCAAACGCCGCCTGTGCGGCAATCTGACTGCACACAGAGCTTTGTGAAGCAATCGTACGTCTCCACAGCCGGTCACTGAAGGCTAGGCGAGCGCACCTGAGGTGGTTCACTCCGGCGGTCGGCTCGCCGGACTCCCTCGTCGCATTCGCTCACCGTCGCCGCTCCCTGTGCTCGACCCAGGCCAGCGAGCTTGCTCTAGAGCAGTCCATCGACCCGACCCGCGCCACCGCCGCGCCCACCTGCGCCATCGACGCGCAGCTCGACAGCACAGCCCCTCGAGCTCGATCTCGCCCGACGGTAGCTCGCCTCAACAGCCCTCGCCACGGCTTGGAGAGGACTCGGGCCTGTCCAGATCATCGACGGGTGCGTCTCCCTCTCTCTGAGCCCCGCCGGGACCACCACGGCTCGCGCCGAGCTCTGAGCTTGGGCGACTCGGCACGGAGCGGGGGTTGGAGGACGAGCCACAGCGAGCACGCCGTGCGCGGCTCGGCCCGAAGCGCAGGTGCAGACAGGAGGCTTGCACGGTGTGGCATGCAGCGCGTCGACGTCGTGCCGGCCGGGCCGAGGGTCCACGACCGCCGCCCGACTCGGAGGCTGCTTCCGATGGCGCATCGTCAATCACTACGAGCTCTTGGACGCGACACTGACCTCGCGATAGCTCCCTGCAGCACACAGTCGCCGTCGATCAAGTCGAGCGGAGGCGCCGCCATGCTGGGATCCCCTCCCGCCTCGGCTGCCGCCCTCCCCTCGTTCCTCGTCGAGGACAACGACTTCCTCCCGGCGTGGAGCAGGGCCTTGTCGGCGTCGCCTCGCCTCATCCCTGCGGCGGGACCGAGCGGCGCAGCGAGCACGAGTGCGTCGGCGGGCGTCGGCGGGCTCGAGGCGTTCGGTCTCGACCTCGCGGTCGACCGACGCGCGAGCCAGGACACGCCAATGCTCGACGCCCCGACTCTGCCGAGCCCTCACGACGTCGGAAACGGGCTGAGCCCTATCCTCGGGCCGACGCTCATGTCGGCGTCGCCGCGCCCGCTCGAGAATCGGCAGGAGGACAACGTCGGCGACCTGTCGGGCGCCTTCGAGGGCCAGCACCGCAGCTCGTTCGAGTCGTCGTTCAATAAGTACCATCACGCGCCGCCCATCGACAACCCGGCACCGCACAAGTCGCCGACCCGCCGCAAATCCTCGCACGGCGACACCTCGGCTCCCCTCTCCTTCGACAACGCCACCACTCTTCCCTCCCCCTCGCTCGCCGCCCCGCTTACGGGCCCCGGCCCCCCGACAGACGGCCGTGCGACGTCCGCCCCGACCGCCGCCGCCTTGAACTCGCCCATCCTGCACGCGCCCAAACTCGAGAGCCCGGCGTCGGCCAATTTCGCGCACGGCCTGCCGTCGGGCCTTCAACGTCGCACTACGCTCGGAGGTGCGCTCGGCGAGCAGGACAAGGGCAAGATCCAGGTGCGTCTCCTCTTCACTGCAGCGAACGTCCGCAGGACCTTCCTAACTCGCCTCCTCCCGCTCGCAGGCATACGCCAAGCTCGAGTTCCCCTCGTTCGACATCTACATACAGAAGCTCAGCGTCACCATCGGCCGTCGTCCAGCAGCACCTCCCTTTCGCTCTTCCGCTTCGGCCCTTCCGTTCGACGATGCGCGCGCCGCCGGCCTGTCCCTCGAGGACTACATCCTGAGCCTGACGGACGCCGCTCTCGTCAAGCGCGAGGAGACGCTCGCGACGATCGACCCGACTGCGCCTGCGCCGCCGCCTGTCGGCGTCAAGGGCAAGGAAACGGCGGGCGTCGACGACCCGTTCTCCGAGTTCGTGCGCTCGTCGCCGCCGCCTTCGACGTCCGTCCTCGCCGAGGCGCCTCTCTCGACCACCACAACCCTTCCTGCTGCGCCATCGGCATCCCTCGCCCCTCCACCCGCCGCACCTGCGCCGCCCTTGACCGACGTCGACCTAGGCCCACTCCGCGCCGTCTCGCGCCAGCACGCGCGCCTCAGCTTCGACTACGACATCGGCGCCTGGGTTATCGAGGTCCTCGGGCGCAACGGCGTCGTCGTCGAGGGCAAGTGGAGGGCCAAAGGTCAGAAGGCGGTCCTCACCAAGAGGTGCGTGCGCACTCTCTTGCTCTCGGCCTCTTTCTTCTACCACGCTCGACGACTCGACGCTGACTTTCACGCTCTCGCTCGCAGAACCAAGATCCAGATCGCCGAGCGCATCTTCCACTTCGTCCTGCCGACCATCGACGTCGTCGCCGTCGAGGCGGACGGCGCCGCTGAGCTGTCGCTCAAGTCGGCCAAGAGCGTCGGCAAGGACAAGTCGCGGCTTCGAGCGCCCGGCAAGGGCAAGGGCAAAGGTAAGGGCAAGGGCAAGCTCAAGAAGCGGGCAGTCGGCGACGAGGACGCGTCGTCGAGCTTGTCCGAGGTGCCGGACAGCGACCTCGAGCTCAGCCCGCTCAAGCAGCCCTCGCCCGAGCTCGCCGCCTCGCCGCATAAGGTCGCACAAGCTCCATCGGCACCGCCTACTGCACCCTCGACCGCCTCAGCCGCCAACGCCGCGCCCGCTCCCGCACCCGCACCGCCTTCTCGTCCCGCACCCGCATCGACCTCGGCCCGCTCGTCGTCCGCCGGCAAGGGCAAAGCCGCGCCGCCTCCTCATGTCGCACCTGTCGCCTCGACGTCGACCGTCCCCGCTGCCGCCAAGCCTCGGCCTCCCCTCCCGCACAAAGTCCCGGCGACCCGATCGTCAAAAAAGCCCAAACCGCCGCCCAGGGCCGCTTCACCCGCCCCGTCGCACATGCCGCTCCACCGCGGCCCTGTACCCGACGAGGACGAGATCGAGGAGGCTCGCTCTCGGGCCGCCATGATCGCCCAGATCCTCTCGGGCCGAGGCGTCGCCGGCATGAGCAACGCCGCGCTCGTCCGAGCCGCCGCCGAGGCCCAGCGCCGCCAAAGCGGTAAGGGCAAGGCGCCGATGCGCTCGGCCGGCAAAGGGCCGGGCAAGGGCAAGGGCCTGCCGCCGCGCCCGCGCCGGCCGTCCAACGCGTCGTGGGACGACGACGACGACGACGACGACGACGACTCGATGTCGTCCGACAGCGGCGACAGCGACCACGAGCTGCTCATCGAGGCGTTCCAGGAGGCGGCCAACATGGGTCACGACATCCGCGGCGCCGGCCAGGGCGGCGGCGGCAAGCACCTCGTCCAGCGCACCGCCTCGAACGCGCGCCTCCACGCTGCGGCGTCGCCCGCACCCTCTCCCGCTCCTGCGCCCGTGTCTACGTCGGCGAACAAGGCTGCGGGCAAGATGCCGGCGAAGCAGCCGCGCGCGCGCCGCAACGCCTCGGCGTCCGGACCCGCCGCACCGACCTCGAGCGGGCCCGCAGCGAGCGCCTCGCCCGCACCGACGCCGGCTCCCCTCTCGACCAACCTCCCGCCCCTTCCACGCCTCGTCGCTGCCGCCCCTACCCGAGCTCGTCCTCGCCGCCGCGAGCCCGGCGTCGCCTGCGCTCAACCTCCCTCCCCTCCCCAAAGCGACCTCGACCCCGCTTCTTTCGCCCGCCTCCTCTGCGCTCGACGCCGTCGACGCAAAGTCGCCTGCGCCGCCGGCCTCGAATACGGCTCTCCCCCTCGCGCCGCCGCCGCCGCCGCCGCCCGCCGCCCCAAGCGCGCCGGCAGCGCCCGCATCGGCATCTGCGCCCGCCAAGAAGCGCTCGCACAAGAAGAAGGTACCGCCCAAGGAGGGCGAGGCCGGCGCCGCGAGCGAGTCGGTCGCCCCGACGGCGACGACGACGACGGCTCCAGCCGGTTCAGACGGCGCGGCCGCTCCCGCCAAGCCTCGTCCTTCGCCCTACGCGCCCGCGCCGCTCGCACCGGGTGCGCCGCCGCCCGACGAGGCGCCCGCCGACAACCGTCAGGCCAAGCCGCCCTACACGTACGCGTCGCTCATCGCGCAGGCCATCATGGGCAGCGACGCCAAGAAGATGACGCTCCACGAGGTGTACGACTGGATCGTCGAGCGCTGGCCCTACTTCGGCGCCAACCAGGCCGGCTGGCAGAACTCGATCCGCCACAACCTGACGCCGGCGCGCGGCTTCCTCAAGGTCATCCGCAAGGCCGACGAGCCGGGCAAGGGCGCGTTCTGGGAGCTCGACCCGGCGCAGGTCCCCAACTTTGACGGCCACCACTACCGCATCAAGAAGACCGAGGGCGCGGCGGCCGTCGCTGCGGCGGCGAGTGCGGCTTCGGCGGCGGCGAGCAAGGCCGCCAAAGCAGGCGCAGCACCTTCACCCTCGCCCGGTCCTGCCGCAGCGCCGTCGCCCGCCATCGCCGCCGCCGTCGAGGCGAGCACGGCAGCAACTGCGACCGCGACGACCAAGCACAAGGCCGCCTCGTCGTCGTCGGCGTCGTCGACCGCGGTGCCCAAGCCCCGAGCTCACGTCAAGACGAGCTCGTCGCGCCCGTCGTCGGCGTCGCCCGCACCGCAGTCGGCAGCCGCGCAGGCGCAGCTGTCGAAGCCCCTCCCGATCGTCATCTCGGCCCTCCCCGCCTCGTTCGTCCCGCCGACGCCGCCGCCCGAGAGCACGTCGGCCGCCGCGACCGACGAGCTCACGGCGTCACTCCTCGCCAACCCGCCCATCGTGCTCCACGAGGGCAAGCTCATTCTGCGGCCCGAGATCTTTGCGGCGAGCCTGAGCAGCGCTCGACTCGCCGAGCTGCAGAAGATGCCGGCGAGCGCCGTCCTGCCCGTCCTCCAGGCGCATGTGGTCCAGCACTTCAAGGACAAGCTGCGGACCAAGGGCAGCGCGACGGCTCAGCCAGGTGCGTCCTCGCTCGCCTCTCTCGCGCTCGCTCTCGCTCTCGCTCTCTCTCGACTCGGCTGACGCTCCTCTCCCTCTGCTCGCAGCACCGCCAAAACCGCTCAAGGCGGCGACCAAGGCGCCCAAATCGTCGTCCAAGGCGCCTCGCACCGGCGCAGCGCACAAGAAGCCCAAGGCGGCCGCCTCGTCGTCGACTGCGGCGCCTTCGACCTCGGCCGCTCCTGCGCCGGCGGCGGGGACCAAGCGCGCTCGCGAGGCCGACGTCGACCTGTCCGCCTCGACCTCGTCGTCGGCCAAGCCGGCCAAGGCTGCAAAGAAGGCGGCGGCGGCGTCTGCGACTGCTCCCTCGAGCGCGAGGTGAGGTCCGTGCGCCAGCTCGTCGTCGTTGTCGTTGTCGTCGACGACGTACCTCCGCCGGCATCCCCAGCGGTCGGCCTTGCTCCCTTTTCTCGCTCGGCCGGGCGGGGTGGGAACGGAGCTCGAGGTGATTGGGATTTCGAGATGGACGTCGAGGCACTTGGGAGCGGAGGATCGATGTACGAGCCGAGCGCCGTGCCATTTTATCCTGTCTTTGCTCTCACGCTCTCTCTCTCTCTGCGAGTCGTCGTCGGTAGCACCTTTGCGAGCTGAGTTGTAGCGGAGAGCGGGTCGGGCGTGACGACGAGAGGAGGACAGCTGCTCGCTCGTGCACCGACGGGCCCTGCCCTGAGCGAGCCAGCAAGGAAAGCGAATGTCGACCGAGGCGACGAGCGCGAGGTTGTCTCGGGTGGCAGGGCCGTCGCGAGGCCCCGCGGGCGGCGAACGAGAGGCGAGAAGGCGGCGGTCGCGAGCGCAGGCAGGGCCTTGCCTGGGCTCTGTGCACCCAAACACGGCCCGCCTGTGCTCCACCACCGGCACCATCTCATGTCGTTCCAGTCGCTGGCGCTGCTGCAACAGGCGCAGCAGCACGCCGCGGCGGCGGCCCACTCGAGCCCAGGGCCGCCTCCTCCGCACCGGCCGTCCGAGGGGGCAAGCGGCCAGCCCAACGCGTCGACCTCGGCCGGCGGCTCGGCGGACAGCAGCGCGGGCCCGCCAGAGAAGAAGAAGCGGCGCAGGACCGCAGAGGACGGCAAGCGGTACCCGTGCGACTTTGTCGGGTGCGGCAAAGGTGCGCCGACCCCTTCTCCTCCTCATCGCCCGGCCCTCGTCGCCTCTCTCTCTCGCGCGCACACCAGGGCTGACTCTTGTCCTGCACTCCCCACCTTGCCCTCTTCCTCCACCATGTCGCCCTCGCCCCGCCCGCCCACACAGCCTTCTCTCGACCCGACCACCTGAGCCGCCACAAGCTCAACCACAACCCGAGCCAGATCTACGAGTGCACGAGGTGCGTCCCGCCCGCCTCGCCTGCGTCTCGCTCCTCCTCGTGCTCTCGAGCTGACCCTGCGAAACCCCTGCCCGCGCAGATGCCCCAAGACGTTCGTCCGCATGGACCTCCTCGTGCGGCACACGGAGCGCCATGAGCGCAAGGAGCGCGGCGACGAGCCGCTCGACACGACGCGCAAGACGGAGCGCAAGCGTGCCGGGTCCGCCTCGGCCCAAGGCTCGGCGCCGCCGCCCGGCAGCAGGCCGTACGACGGCGCGCCCGGCGGCGCCCACTCGTCGGCGTCGGTCTACGCCGCCGACCAGAACCAGGCGATGCAGCAGAGCATCTTCAACACGCTCCCCGGGTCCAATGTCAACATGCCCTCGATGCCGACCTTCGCCATGCTCCAGCAGAGCGACCTCAACGTCCACACCCCGTCCTCGGCCACCTACTCGACCCTCTCGCCTCACGCCCTCTCGACCCACTCGGGCTCGCCCGCCGAGAACGCCTTCTCGGCACCGCCCACCGCCTCGAGCTCGATGCCGTCGGGCCCATCCCCGCCCGGCGTCTTTGCGAGCTCGCTCGTCATCCCCGCCGACTTCGCCGGCCGCACGCCCGATGGCTCGATGAGCGGCATCTCGCCGCAGGCGCACCCTCCACATCACCAACTGCACGCCGCTCAGCAACAGCAGCAGCAGCAGCATCAGCAGCACCAGCAGGCGCAGGCGCAGGCGGTCGCGCAGGCGCAGGCGCAGGCCCAAGCGCAGTCGCACCACTCGACGCCGGGCGCGCTCTCGCTCGTCGACCAGGCGCTCGCAGCCGGGCACGCCCTCGCCTCGTCCTCTGTCCCGCACCACCCTCAGCCGCCGACCATCGTCCCCAACCACTCGCCGTTCGCCTACAACGCGCAGCAGCCCCTCCCGCCGACCATGCAGCACGACTTCGAGGAGCCGTTCAACTTCCTGTCGAGCAGCTACGGCGCGCCGTTCGCGAGCAACAACGACTACTCGTGGCTGTTCGCGCCCGATCAGTCGTTCGACGTGCACTTTGCGGCGAGCCGGCCGGCGTCGCCGAGCGCGGGCGGCGGGAGCGAGTTCCTGTCGGGCATGTCGGGCATGTACGGCGGGACCGGCCTCGGCGGGACCCAGACGCCTGCGCGACTCGCGGCCGTCGCCAACGCGCTGCATGCGCACGGCGCGATCAGCAACCAGCTCGACAAGGTGTCGCGCCAGCTCGAGGCGACCGTGTCGCAGCAGCAGCAGCAGCAGGCGCAGCACCAGCCTCATCCGCAGCTCCAGCACCAGCAGCACCTCCAGCAGCAGCCTCAGCACTCGCCGCCGATGGACATGCTCGGCCTGCACCACCCGCAGCCGCACCACCACGCCCGTCAGCCGAGTCCGGCCAAGCTCGAGCCCGTTCAGGAGGAGGAGCGCTCGCCCATACAGGACTCGGTGCGTCCCTCTCTCACTCCTCTCCACCTCCTGCGACCGCGCCCTGACCCTGCCTTGCCGTCGACAGGTCCCGAACGGCTACAGCGTCGCCAACGACGTCGTGCCCGACCCGAACGACCCGACCACCTTCGTCGACGACACGACTCGCACCCGGGTCCTCGACTACCTCGGCGTGCGTGGACTTCGCCTTGCTCTGCTATCGCCGAAAGAACGGCGTGCTGACCCTCGCTCCCTCGCTCCCTCGCTCCCTCGCTCGCAGTCCGACTGGTCGTACCTGCGGGACGACCCTCGCCTCGGCGTCCAGCAGATGGCGCACTACCTCGCCCTCTTCTGGGTCAAGGTGCACGAGACGCAGGCGCCCGCCGTCCACCGCGCGTCGTTCCGGCCCGAGCACGCGCCGACGCCCCTCCTGCTCGGCATGATGCTGCTCGGGTCCTACTTTGCGCCGCCCGAGTCGTACCAGCTCGCCGTCCAGCTCCACCCTTGGTTCCGCGGCAAGGTGCTCTGTGTGCGTCGACGTCCTCTCGTCGTGTCCAAGGTGCGCAGCGACTGACGTGCACGAACCTCCTCGCGCGCAGTCGCCCGACTTCCGCCCGAGGTCCGAGATCTGGCTCATGCAGACCATGCTCCTCATCGTCGTCTTCGGCAAGCTCTGCAGCAGTGCGTCCTCGCTCGCTCACCCCACGTTGTCGCGCTCGTGAGCTGACTCGCCGCACCTCTGCAGCCCGCATGGACCATGAGATGAGCCACATCTTCCAGTCGTCCTTCATCCAGCTCGGTCGGCGAGGCGGCCTCTTCTCGCAGCGCGTCACCGAGATCCCGCCCGACAAGGAGGACGACCTCGAGTTCAGGTGGCGCGCCTGGATCGACGAGGAGGTCGCCAAGCGCCTCGCCCAGATCGTCTTCGCCCTCGACGTCGAGCGTGCGTCCTCTTCCACCTCTCGCTCTCGATGCCGAACGTCGAGCGTGAGCTGACTCTTGCTTCCTCGTCCGCAGACGCCGCCTTCTTCCGCCACGCGCACACGCTCTCGGCCTTCCAGATCCAGCTGCCGTTGCCGTGCGACGAGGACCAGTGGGAGGCGCCGAGCGCCGCCGAGTGGAAGCATCTGCACGACCAGCAGCGTCAGCCGATCCAGTTCATCTCGGCGCTCAAGGCGAGCCTGACGGCCGTCAACGAGGCGACGTCGCTCAACCCGTTCTCGCGCATCGCCGTTCTGCACGGCCTTCTCAGCGTCGCTCAAGACCTGCAGTGGTGCGTCTCGCTCTCCCTTCCTCTGCGTCAGCTGCTCTGCGTCGTCGTGCGTGAGCTGACGCCCTGCTGCCCGTGCAGGCGCGACCACGTCCTCGGCTTCTCGTCGCCCGAGCGCCGCTCGCAGAACTGGCGCGACATGATCTCGTCGGCGTACAACCTGTGGAAGCAGCGGCTCGACGAAGCACTCGTGCACGCTCCGCCGGCGACGACGCAGCTGCTGCGGGCGAGCATCAGCTTGTACGCGACGGCCCAGATCACGTTCAGCATCGACATCCACGAGTGCGTCCCCTCTTCTCCTCCTTCCTCCCTCGTCCTCTCTTCCTTCCTCCGCTCTACATGCTGACCTAGTCTTCCTCTCCCCCTCCCTCGCTCGCCCGTCCGCAGGCTCCAGATCTACGCCGGCGCCGAGACCGCCGCCGGCCTCATCGTCTCGCCGCCCGTCTTCCACGCGACCGAGCAGCGCATCCGCATGTGGTCGGGCTCTCGCGAGGGCCGTGCGTCGACATGGCACGCCGTGCACTTCCTCCGCAGCTGCCTGCAGCACTGGCGGCAGTCAACCGCAGACTTGGCGTGCGTCCCCCTCTCCCTCATCCCTTCCTCCCTCTCTCTCTCTCTTCGGCGTCGGGCGTGTCGACTCACGCTTGCGAGCATCCTTCTCCGCCTTCAGGAACGACGGCACTCACGCTTCCCCCGAACCGTACCACAGAGGCTGCTTGCACCACCGCTGGACGGTCTACCTCGCATTCCTCGCCGTGTACGCCTTCGGCCGCTCGAGTGCGTCCTCCTCCCTCCCCCTCACTATCTCGTCGTCCCCCTCGCGCTCTCGCTGACGTTGTCGTCGTGCTCGCAGCGTCGGGCCACCCGGCAACGCCGCGCAACAACTACCAGGAGGCGGCCATGACGTACCTCGACGCCATGTGCACCGGCACGCCCGACGGCCTGCTCGCCGTCCCCAACAAGCAGAACTGCCTCGACCTGTGCATGACGGTCCAGGAGTACATCCGCGACACTCGGTGGGAGCTCGGTGCGTCCACCCCCCTCCCTCTCTCCCTCGCGCCTGTCGCTCTCGCCCTCTCGAGCTTGCGCACGAACGCTGACTCTCGTGCGCTCGCAGTGCAAGACGCTGCGCGCATCCTGCAGAAGCTCATCAAGCAGCAGCCGGGCACGCCCTCGTTTTGAGCCCTCCCCCTTCCCTCCTTCTTGTCCTCGTCCCGCTCCCCCACCCTAATCGTCCTCGCCACCCCCTCGCCTACACCTCGCCTCGTCCTCCTCGCAACCTGTACATCCTCGATACCCTCGCGCTCTACAAGAGCGTCGGCGCGCCGC
>Ga0308169_10002456_pt1 | contig 19209 bp, 17 predicted proteins | sample PhyBR1_2_FD_202139 | JGI IMG/M metagenome (GOLD analysis project Ga0308169, IMG submission 202139) | Phyllosphere microbial communities from UC Gill Tract Community Farm, Albany, California, United States - DLSLSB.R1 | ecosystem: Host-associated > Plants > Phyllosphere > Unclassified | place...
GCGCGCCAACCACTTCCCTTCCGAGCTTTCCGGTGGTCAGCAGCAGCGCGTGGCGATTGCCCGTGCGCTGGCGGTTAAACCGAAGATGATGCTGTTTGATGAGCCAACCTCGGCCCTCGACCCGGAGCTGCGCCACGAGGTGCTGAAAGTGATGCAGGACCTCGCCGAAGAAGGCATGACGATGGTGATCGTCACGCACGAAGTGGGCTTCGCCCAGAAAGTGGCTTCGCGCCTGATCTTTATCGATAAGGGCCGCATCGCCGAGGATGGTAATCCTGACGAGTTGATCAGCAACCCGCCAAGCGACCGTCTGCGTGAGTTCCTGCAGCACGTGTCGTAATCTGTTCAGGGGCGGCGCCCGCTGCCCCTGCTTTCAATTTATCGCAAAATGCCCTCTTCCTCCCCCACCCGATAATCAGGGTCTATACTTTTCTGCTTTGCGCTAACCGAGGAGAAGAGGATGACAGGATTCGCCAGCACGCTGCGTATCACATTGCTGCTGCTGCTGTTTATCGGTGTGCCGCAGTCACAGGCCGTCAGCCTGCCCGCCGCCGCCGTTGCCGCTTCACACTCCCAGCAGAACAGCGATACTCAGGCCGAGCCGGATCTTAATGATAAAAAAGCCGCCTATGCTGCGCTGGCAAATATTCTCGCTGACGACCCGTCGCGCCAGGAGCTGATTGCACAGTTGCGAAACGCCGCTGCCGCGCAGCCGTCGGGCAAAGCGCCGGTGCTCACGCCCCCGAAAGAGGATGAAGATAAAACCGTGTTGCAGGGCGTCACCGACGTCAGCCGCCACTTTGGCGCCGAGTTTGCCTCACGGCTGCAGCAGCTGCACAGCAGCATCGTTAATGCTCCGCATAAGCCCTTTAATCATCAGACATTTTTCAACGCGCTGAGCCATTTCGCCATGCTGGCGGGCGCGCTATTTACGTTCTACTGGCTGGTGCGCTGGGCGGTCTCCCCGCTGTACCGCCGCATGGGCGCGTGGGGGCGGCAGAAGAATGCCGACCGCCGCAGCTGGCTGCACCTGCCGGGGATGATTGCCGCGGCCTTTATCATCGACCTGCTGCTGCTGGCGCTGGCGCTGGTCGTCGGGCAGATCCTCAGTGACAATATGAACGCCGGGAGCCGCACCATCGCCTATCAGCAGGGGCTGTTCCTTAACGCCTTTGCGCTCATTGAATTCTTCAAGGCCATCCTGCGCCTGATGTTCTGCCCGCGCTTTCCCGAGCTGCGCTTCTTCCACCTCTCCGACGGCCGCGCTCACTACTGGAATACGCGCCTGAGCTGGTTGAGCGGGCTGATTGGCTACGGCCTGCTGGTGATTGTGCCGATTGTGGCGAATCAGGTGAACGTGCAGGTTGCAGCGCTGGTTAACGTGGCGATCATGGGGCTGATCACCCTGTGGGCGCTGTATCTGATTTTCCATAACCGGCGCAATATCCAGCAGGAGCTGGCGCGCCTGGCAGACCGCTCGCTCTCTTTCTTTGCGCTATTTATCCGTGCGTTTGCGCTGGTGTGGCACTGGCTGGCGAGCGCCTACTTTATTGCGCTGTTCCTGTTTTCAATGTTCAACCCTGGCGACAGCCTGCAGTTTATGATGGCCGCCACAGTGCGCTCGCTGGCGATTGTCGGCATCGGCGCGCTGGTTTCCGGCATGCTGACGCGCTGGATTGGCAAAACTATCGTGCTCTCCCCGGAGCTGCGGCGTAACTACCCCGAGCTGCAAAGCCGGGTCAACGGTTGGGTGTCGGCAATGCTCAAGCTGGCGCGCGTGATCACCGTGTTTGCCGTCACCCTGCTGCTGCTTAATGCCTGGAACCTGTTTGATCTGTGGCACTGGCTGACGGTCGGCGCGGGCGAGAAGCTGGTGGATATTCTGATCCGCATCGTGGTGATCCTGTTCTTCTCCGCCGTGGGCTGGACGCTGCTGGCCAGCATGATCGAAAGCCGGCTGGCGTCTGACTCGCACGGACGGCCGATGCCGAGCGCCCGCGCGCGTACCCTGCTGACGCTGTTCCGTAATGCACTGGCGGTAATTATCAGTACCATCACCATCATGATCCTGCTGTCGGAGATTGGCGTGAATATCGCCCCGCTGCTGGCAGGGGCCGGGGCGCTGGGCCTGGCCGTGTCGTTTGGTTCGCAGACGCTGGTGAAGGATATTATTACCGGCATCTTTATCCAGTTCGAGAACGGCATGAATACCGGCGATCTGGTGACCATTGGCGCCATCACCGGCACCGTGGAGCGCATGTCTATCCGCTCGGTCGGCGTGCGTCAGGATACCGGGGCTTACCATATTATCCCGTGGTCTTCGATTACCACCTTTGCCAACTTCGTGCGCGGCATCGGTTCGTTTGTCGCCAACTATGATGTTGACCGTCGTGAAGAGACTGAAAAGGTGAACGCCACGCTGCAGGCGGCGGTGAAGGAGCTGCTGGAAGACGAGAGCATTCGCGGTATGGTGATCGGCGAGCCGTCATTTGCCGGGCTGGTCGGGCTGACCAATCAGTCATTTACCGTGCGCGTGTCGTTTACTACTCAACCACTGAAGCAGTGGACGGTGCGTTTCGCGCTGGATGGCATGGTGAAGAAGCACTTTGATAAGGCAGGCATTAAGGCACCGCACCAGACGGTGCAGGTGATGCAGAGCGGGGTCGATATTGAAGGTGCCGCCAGTTATAAAGCACTGACGGCACCGGAGTAAGTTATGGCAACTTTACGCAACCAAAATATTTGGAGTTGTGGCAAGGCGGCAAATGCGTGAGTCCCCAGGAGCTTACTTTAGTAAGTGACTGGGGTGAACGCATGCAGCCAACGCAGCTACGGCTTCAAAGATGAAGGTTGCGTGTGCGCTGCGGCTGTTCCATAAAGCTCCAGGCAATAAAGCGGCTCTGCTTCTGCCCCTGCGCCATATCGATGGTGCGCACGGCGGCGACGTCGGCCTCTTCCAGCGCGCGCCACAGCTCCGGCAGGTGCTCTTTGCGCGATACCAGCGTGGTGAACCACACGCACTGGCGGGCAAAGCTGACGCTCTCCTCGATCATGCGCAGGATAAAGGCCACTTCGCCGCCTTCGCACCACAGTTCGTCCTGCTGGCCGCCGAAGTTTAGCGGGGATTTACGGTCCAGGCCGAGGTTGCGCAGCTTACGCTGGCTGCCCTGATGCGCCTCTTCCGCCGAGGCGTGGAACGGCGGGTTACACAGCGTGGCCTGATAGAAGTCACTTTTGTGGATCACGCCGTTGAAGATCGCTTTGGGGTCTTTCTGGCGGCGCAGGCGGATAGCGCGATTCAGGCCCGGATTCGCGGCAATAATGCCGTTAGCGCCGGCCATCGCCTGCTCGTTCACTTCGCTGCCGGTAAAGCGCCACTGGTATTCACTGTGGCCAATCAGCGGGTAGATCAGGTTGGCGCCGCAGCCGACGTCCAGCACGTTAATTTCACGCGGCACCACGCGGCGGTTATCTTCCGCCAGCAGGTCGGCCAGGTGGTGGATGTAGTCAGCGCGCCCCGGCACCGGCGGGCAGAGAAAACCCGGTGGGATATCCCAGTGGGCGATACCGTAAAAATGGTGCAGCAGCGCCTGATTCAGCGCCTTCACCGCATCCGGGTTGGCGAAGTCGATTGACTCGCTGCCCCAGTTGTTGACCGCCACAAACGGTGCCAGCGGGGGATGGCTGGCAATCAGCGCAGCGAAATCATAGCGGCCGCTGTGGCGGTTACGCGGGTGAAGCACATTTTTTTCGACGGGGGTTTTCATTGGCGGCTCTCTTATCGGCAGGCGCGTAAGATACCTGCTGTGGTAATAATGGTAAACCACTGACGCCATTTTTCCGCGTTACACAATTTTTTCAGGGAGGTTTTATGTCACGTACACGCTATTCCTATCAACCGAAGCTGGGCCACGGCCTGCCGCACGATCCGCTGAATGCGATTATCGGCCCGCGCCCGATTGGCTGGATCAGTTCGCAAAACGCCAGCGGGCAGCGCAATCTGGCGCCCTACAGCTTCTTTAACTGCTTTAACTACCGCCCGCCGATCATCGGCTTCGCCAGCAGCGGCTGGAAAGACAGCGTGGCCAATATCCAGGAGACCGGCGAATTTGTCTGGAACCTCGCGACCCGCCCGCTGGCGGTGCCGATGAATGAAAGCTCAGCCTCGCTGCCGCACGGCGAAGATGAGTTCACTTATGCCGGTCTGACGGCTGTCCCTGCCACGCAGGTGAGTGTCAGCATGGTGGCGGAAAGCCCGGTCAATTTTGAGTGCCGCCTGTCGCAGTGCATTCAGTTGCAGAGTGCCGACGGTGAACAGATCCCGACCTGGCTGGTGCTGGGCGAAGTGGTGGCGATTCATATTGATGATGAGCTGCTGGTCGACGGTATCTATCAGACGGCGAAGGCCGAACCGATCCTGCGTGCCGGCGGCCCAAGCGCCTATTACGGCATCAGCGAGGCGCTACGCTTTGATATGGTCCGGCCGGATGCGCGCAAGTAGATATTCACCGTTTTTTTGCGATCGGTATCGGGCGCTGGCGTTTGCCATTACCGAACTCAGCCACCCCATTGCCCGTGATGTGCTGCACTGGATACGGGTTGAACGGCTGGATATGCTGAGCCTGCGTTTTGAGCCGCAGGAAGTGGTGCTGGAACTGGCCTAATTTCAGCGCATTGAGGCTGTAAATGAAGCCCGTCGCCTTTACGCGATGGGCTTTTTTGTTATCATGCGGGGCTGAATAACAGAGAAGTCATGGAGTGATTATGAAACGCATTGCTATCGATATGGATGAGGTTATCGCTGACTTTCATCCTAAAATGGTAAAAACATGGAACACGCATTTTTCCCAACGGCTGGCGCCCGAAGAGTTGAACCTGTTTCAGCTGCACCAGGATGACCCTGACCGGCTGGGAGAGCTTTTTGAGCTGGTCGTGAGCGACCCGACATTCTTTGCTGACCTCGACGTTATCGAAGACAGCCAGCGGGTGATTGCCCGGCTGAGCGAGCGGTACGAGATTTTTATTACCACCGCCGCAATGGAGGTCCCGACCTCGTTTAACGCCAAATTTCAGTGGCTGAAGACGCATTTCCCTGATATCAGACCAAGCCATATTGTGTTCTGCGGCAACAAAAGTATTATCAATGCCGATTATATGATCGACGACAATGCGTTTAACTTCGTCAATTTCTGCGGGGAAGGCCTTCTCTACTCTGCGCCACACAACCGTCTGGTTACGGGCTACCGTCGCGTGGAAAACTGGCGAGATATTGAAACCCTACTGCTGTAGCAGCAGGGCCTGACCGCAGGCGCGTTAGCGGTTGTGATACTGCAACAGCGTGTCAATCAGCTGCTGCAGCAGCGGCTGCAGCTGAGCCGCTTTATCCCCACGCCATTTGAACGGCGGTGCTTCTTCCATGTAGTTACACTGCGCCAGTTCCAGCTGCACCGCGTGCTGGTTCTCCTGCGGTTTGCCATAGGCGCGCGTAATGTATCCCCCCTTGAAGCGCCCGTTCAGCACCCAGCTAAACTGCGACTGTGCGCCACAGCGTGCGGTCAGCTGTTGCGCCAGACGTGGGCTGCAGCTTGCCCCGTCGTTGGTGCCGAGATTCAGGTCAGGCAGCTGCCCCTCGAACAGGCGGGGGATCACTGAAGCGATCGAGTGGGCATCAAACAGCAGCGCATAGCCGTGCTGCTGCTTGATGCGCGCCAGCTCCTGCTGAATTTTGCCATGATACGGCTGCCAGATATGCTGCAGATAGCCCGCCCGCTGCTGCGGAGTTGGCGTCATGCCCGGCTTGAAAGTCGGCGTGCCGTCAAACAGCGTTTCCGGGTACAGACCCGTGGTGGCCGTGGTGTAGAGTGCCTGATTATCCGGCGGACGGTTCAAATCGATCACAAAGCGTGAATAGTTTCCCACCAGCACGCTGACGCCCATCTCACGGGCGAAATCGTACAGTTTTGGAATATGCCAGTCGGTATCCGGCAAACCTTTTGCCGCATCACTCAGCCCGGCTTCCACTTCTGGTGTTAACAGCGTTCCCGCGTGGGGAATACTCAGCAGCAGCGGCAGTTTACCGGCGCTGAATTGAAAAGCGTTCATCGTTGTTCTCCTCGGTCTGCACCTCTAAACACCACCCGGCACGGCAGCTGCCCGCCGAGCCAGTAAACCAGTTCTGCCGGGCGCGTCAGCGGCCAGTGCACAAAGTCCGCCAGCTTACCGACCTCCAGCGAGCCTATCCGCTCGGCCAGCCCCAGCGCGCGCGCGCCGTGCAGCGTGACGCCAGCCAGCGCCTCTTCCGGCGTCATGCCGAATAGCGTACAACCCATATTGAGCATCAGGCGCAGCGACAGCGCGGGCGAGGTGCCCGGATTGGCATCGCTCGCCAGCGCCATCGGCACCTGATAGCGGCGGAACAGTTCAACCGGAGGATGCTGCTTTTCGCGCAGCAGGTAGAAGGCGCCCGGCAGCAGCACCGCCACCGTGCCGTGTTGCGCCATCGCCGCCACGTCACGTTCAGTGGCGTATTCAAGATGGTCAGCTGACAGCGCGTTAAACCCTGCTGCCAGCGCACCGCCGCCCAGGGAAGAGAGCTGCTCAGCGTGCAGTTTAACCGGCAGGCCAAGCTGCTGTGCAGCGCTGAACACCCGGCTAACCTGCTCAGGTGAAAACGCCAGATGCTCACAGAAAGCGTCAACCGCATCCGCCAGCTTCTCTTTAGCGACCTGCGGCAGCAGCTGCTGGCAAATCACCTCGACCCAGGCATCGGGCTGGTCTTTGTATTCCGGCGGCACCGCATGCGCCGCTAAACAGGTGGCTTCCACCTGCGCGGGCACTTCTGTAGCCAGCTGACGGATGGCTTTTAGCATGCGCAGCTCACTGTCAATCTCCAGCCCATAACCGGACTTAATCTCGACGGTGGTGACACCCTCTGCCAACAGATGCCCCAGGCGCTGACGGGCGCTGGCCACCAGCGTATCCTGCGACGCCGCCCGCGTCGCGCGCACCGTAGAGATAATCCCCCCGCCCTGCGCAGCAATCTCGCTGTAGCTGACGCCGTTCAGTCGCTGCTCAAATTCGTGACTGCGGTCGCCGCCAAAGACCAGGTGGGTATGACAATCCACCAACCCTGGCGTAACGATACCGCCGCCAAGGTCGGTACGCTGCTGCGCCACAATATGCGCACTTTGTGATAAAGGCCCGATCCAGACGATTTTTTCGCCACTCACGGCGATCGCGCCCTGTTCAATAATGCTATAGCGCCCGTCGCGCATAGTGACGACATCGGCGCCGAACCATAAATGGTCACAGCTGAGTTGCTGGTTCATCCGCTCTCCTGCGTTGTGCGCTTTACTGTTGTTTCATAAGTATGTATATGTATATACAACCTCATTGCACAGGAAGCAACCATGACTCGCTTTTTTGCGCCCCGCGCCCTGCTGGCTGAAGGCTGGCAACATAATGTCCTGATTGAAGTCGATCATCTGGGTAACATCGCCGCTCTCACCGCCAACAGTACGCCACAGGATGCACTGCGTCTTAAGGGTAGCGTGCTTCCGGCGATGGCTAACCTGCATTCTCACGCTTTCCAGCGCGCCATGGCCGGGCTGGCCGAAGTTGCCGGTAATCCGCAGGACAGCTTCTGGACCTGGCGCGAACTGATGTACCACATGGTGCAGCGCCTGACGCCTGCGCAAGTGACCGCGATCGCCAGCCACCTTTATGTCGATATGCTGAAAGGCGGCTATAGCCAGGTGGCGGAATTCCACTATCTTCACCATCAGCCCGACGGTCAACCCTACCCTGATGACGCGATGCTGGATGCGCTGATCCTCGCGGCAGAGCGCAGCGGCATCGGCCAGACTATGTTGCCGGTGCTGTACAGCTTTGCCGGATTCGGTAGCCAGCCCGCGCAGCCCGGGCAAAAGCGCTTTATTCAGGATGCCGACAGCTACCTGGCGCAGCAGCAGCGCCTGCGACAGAAAATCGCCGCTAAGCCATTGCTGAATCAGGGGCTGTGCTTCCACTCACTGCGCGCCGTTAACCAGCAGCAGATGCGCCAGGTGCTGGAAAATAGCCCATCCGACCTGCCGGTGCATATTCATATTGCCGAACAGGAGAAAGAGGTCAACGACTCGCTGGCGTGGAGCGGTGAGCGCCCGGTTAGCTGGCTGCTGGACCGCTTTGCCGTGGATGCGCGCTGGTGCCTGATCCACGCCACGCATCTGGATGAGTCTGAAATCGCGCGCCTCGCCGCCAGCCAGGCCGTTGCTGGCCTGTGCCCGACCACCGAAGCGAACCTCGGTGACGGCATCTTCCCCGCCACGCAGTATGTGGCGCAGGGTGGCCGCTGGGGAATTGGCTCCGACAGCCATGTCTCGCTGGATGTCGTCGAGGAGCTGCGCTGGCTGGAGTACGCCCAGCGCCTGCGTGACCGCCGCCGCAACCGCATCGTTACCGCGCAGCAACACTCGGTGGGTGATGTGCTGTATCAGCAGGCGCTGAGCGGCGGTGCGCAGGCCTGCGGGGTGAAAATTGGCAGCCTGCAGGTGGGCTATCGTGCCGACTGGCTGGTGCTGGCCGACGACGCCCTGCTCGCCAGCACGCCGGATGCGTCACTGCTGAACCGCTGGCTGTTTGCCGGCAACCGCGCGCAGATTCAGGACGTGTTTGTCGCCGGGCAGCAGCGGATTAACGACGGTATGCATGCGCAGCAGGCTGAGATCGATGCCGATCTGCGCGAAGCCCTGGAGGCACTGCGATGATCCGGCGTTACGACAGTCAGCAGTTACCCGTCAGCCGCTGGCGCAACGGCGGCGGTGAGACGCGGGAAATCATCAGCTATCCGCCCGGCGTGGTGGATTTCGACTGGCGCATCAGCATCGCCACCATCGCCAGCGACGGCGATTTTTCCACATTTCCCGGCATTGACCGCATTATCACTCTGCTGAGCGGCGATGTCGCACTCTACCGCCAGGGCGCGCTTATCCAGCATCTTGCCCTTAATCAGCCGTTCGCTTTTCCGGGTGAAGAGGCTATTGCCGCCCGTCTGGCAGGCGGTTGCAGCACTGACTTCAATATTATGGCGCGGCGCAGCCGCTATCAGCCGGCGGCAGGGATCGCCACCCAGCGCTTTGCCCCGCAGGATGAGGTTAGCGGCGTGGTGTATGTGATTGCCGGAGAGTGGCAGTGCGCAGATGGGGTGCTGGACGCAGGCCAGGGCGCCTGGTGGGAGGAAGGTGCCGGGGAGTTTGTCCCGCTGAGCGAAAACGCGCAGCTGCTGTGGGGAACGTTAAAAGCCAAAGTGTCGCGCAGTTTAGCTGGATAAATCAGAGTTAATCATGGATATTTAAATATATAAGGACGTAGCATGACTGAGTCAGAATTAATTTCACAGAAAATACTACTTGCATTACAAAAAATAAAATCCCAGCTTATAGAAAATACACTGAAGCCGCTGGTAATGTGGTATTGGATTTTTCAAGAGACGTGGGTTATTTAACCTATGAGTTCTTCGATAGTGATAATAGAGGAAGGAATAAAAATGAAACCATCAGGTTAATAGAAACCTTAAAAAAAGGTAGCTTCAGAGTTCGAATAACAGAGATTGTAAAAATAGTTGCTAGTGAATTCACTGCCTACATTCCGGAGAAAATACTGGAACTGGTTCCTGGCAAACTCGGCAAGATGACCGGAGATATTTTTGTTAATAAAGTGTTGATGCAGGATATGGCATCACTGCTTGCCGATAAACTTATCACCCGCATTGGCATCAATGCTGTCTTTTCCACAGCCCTCATGCTGGGAGGCGCGCGCGCAAGGGCAATATACGCCTCACAACGATTGTTTAATGAGACACCGAAAATTTATTACCGACTGAAAGATAAAGGTGATTTGGATCTACTCTTTTTTATCGTGGAAGATCACTTGGATCCCTTTATCAAGGCGATATTGATTGCTAAAAAGAGTCCAAGTGAATTTGAAAAGATCGTCCTTACCGTGATAAACGGCATTAGCCAGTAGAATCAGCCACTTTTTAACCGGCAGGAGATTTTCAGCGAAAAGTAAATAATCCCTGCCGAGAAAAGCATTATAAGGAGATGACCAATCATATCTCCAGCATTAAGAGCATATATTCCACCATCATCAATCAACACCTTAATAACAAAAAACATACTCACAAACAAAAAAACAAATATTACAGCAAAAACAGCGACAACCAGCATTAAAAATATACGCAAATATTTTTTGATGTCCATTCTGCACTAGCTCCCTGAGTTATAAATTCACTTTTATCGTACACTTATTTCTATTTTACTATCAATCCTTGATTATCTGATGAAATTAAAATCCATCCTATATTTTGCCTTGGCTGACGACCTCAGCCGTGGCTCTTAAAACGCCCCAGCAGCTTGTAGCGCGACCCCGGGTAGAGCAGCTTTGCATAGGTCACCACTTTGCTGTCGCTCCAGGTCTGGCGGCGGATCAGCAGGCAAGGCTCCTGCGCTTCAATGGCCAAAAGCTGGCACTGCTGGGCATCCGGCAGCACCGCTTCAACGATATGTTCCCCGGCGGTTAATGGGGCGACGCGCATCAGATAGGTGTACGGCGTCTGGCTGTGATAATCCTGCTGCAGATAATCAGGCGCCACCAGCGGGTTGACGACGCGCTCTTCCAGCTGCACCGGCAGGTCATTTTCAAAATGGACGATAAGCGATTGGAACAGCGTTTGCCCGGTCGTTAATCCGAGCACCGCCGCCTGCTCTGGATCGGCTTTGCTTTCGCGCAGCGTGAGAATTTTGCAGCTGTGGCGATGACCGCGCTGGGCAATCTCTTCAGCAATATTATGCACTTCCAACATCGCGGTGTAGCCTTTCATCTCCGCGACAAAGGTCCCCACGCCCTGCATACGCATCAGATAACCTTCGCTGGTCAGCTCGCGCAATGCCCGGTTGATGGTCATCCTGCTGACGCCGAGTTCATTGACCAGTTCGCTTTCGGACGGCACGCGCTGGTTGGCTTTCCATACCCCTTCACTAATCTGGCTGATAATCGCCTGCTTGACACGCTGATAGATTGGCGCGGGCTGATCGCTCATGGCGGCGGAGAGTTGTGAAATGGCAGTCTGCACGACCATAGCAAGTTCCTTGTAGTGGTAATAACGGGCAGTTTACTGACTTCATTCTTAAATGTATATACATCCTCTTTGCACCGGAAAATGGCAAATTGAACCAGCATGGTGCAGCGCAGCGTCGCGCAGGGCGCCTACTGCGCGTCAGTCGAGTTTAAAAGTGCGCTCAAAGCAACCAAAGTCATATTTGTGACGCAGGTGGCACAACTCTTGCTGGTTGTATAGACAAGACTATACACATGTGATTCACTCAATGATGTCTTCGACTCATATTCATTGCACACGCACTTGTCTATACAGGAGTATACCATGTCACTGACTACACATCATTGCCTGCTCACACCGGGCAAGGTGGACCTGGCCACCCTAAAAGCGATTTATCGCGGTGGGGTAAAACTGGCGCTGGACGAGCCATCACGCAGCCGTATTCAGCAGGCGAGTGCGACCGTGGATGCTATCGTCAGCTCCGGCAAGGTCACCTACGGCATCAATACCGGGTTCGGTAAGCTGGCGCAAACCACCATTCCCAACGAGCGCCTGGCCGAACTGCAGCGCAACCTGGTCCTGTCGCACAGCGTCGGTCTCGGAGAGTTGCTGCCGGATGATGTCGCGCGTGTGATCATGGCGACGAAAGTGATCAGCCTTTCTCGCGGCCACTCCGGTATTCGTATTGAACTGGTGGACGGCCTGATTAGCCTGTTTAACGCGGGTGTTATGCCGTGCATTCCAGAGAAAGGATCGGTCGGTGCTTCCGGCGATCTCGCCCCGCTGGCGCATCTCTCGCTGATGCTGCTGGGTGAAGGCGAAGTGCGCGTGGCGGGCAAACTGATGCCAGCCACGCAGGGGTTAGCCCTCGCCGGGCTGGAGCCCTTTGTGCTGGGGCCGAAAGAGGGCCTGGCGCTGCTCAACGGTACCCAGGTATCTACTGCGCTGGCACTGCGCGGCCTGTTCGAAGCAGAAAACGCCTTCGCCGCCGGGCTGGTAGCCGGGTCGCTGTCGCTGGAAGCGATTAAAGGTTCGCTTAAACCTTTTGACCATCGCATTCATGAAGCACGCGGCCAGCAGGGGCAGATTGACGTTGCCGCAGCGGTCAGTGCCCTGCTGGAGGGCAGCGATATTCTGCCTTCACATGCCAACTGCGGGCGCGTACAGGATCCCTACTCGATTCGCTGCGTGCCGCAGGTGATGGGTGCCTGCCTCGATAACCTCAACCACGCAGCAAAAGTGCTGCAGATCGAAGCTAACGCCGCATCCGATAACCCGCTGGTATTCACCGATACGGGTGAAGTGATCTCCGGCGGCAACTTCCATGCAGAGCCGGTAGCCTTTGCCGCCGATATTATCGCGCTGGCGGTGGCCGAAATCGGTGCCATTTCCGAACGTCGCCTCGCCCTGCTGCTGGATACCGGGCTGTCCGGGCTGCCGCCGTTCCTGGTGAACGATGGCGGGGTCAATTCCGGCTTTATGATCGCCCAGGTTACCGCCGCCGCGCTGGCCTCAGAAAACAAATCCCTTGCCCATCCGGGCAGCGTCGACAGCCTGCCAACCTCAGCTAACCAGGAAGATCACGTGTCGATGGCGACCTACGCCGCGCGTCGCCTCGGCGCCATGTGCTTTAACACCGCCGCTGTGGTCGGTATCGAAGCGATGGCCGCCGCGCAGGGTATTGATTTCCATCGCCCGCTGCGCAGTTCACCGCAGCTGGAGCAGGTGTTGGCCAGCATTCGCCAGCGCGTGCCTTACCTCGAAAAAGATCGCCTGATGGCGCCTGATATTGAACAGATGCGCCTGTGGGCCAGCCAGGATACCTGGCCGGAAATGATTGCCGCGCTGCTGCCCGCACGCGCTCGCTAAGCCTTAATCCTTTGGAGGAAACTGTTATGACCGAGTCCGTAAGCAAAGCCGTCGCGCGTACCATTCGTGCCCCGCATGGTAGCACTCTGCACTGCGCCAACTGGCTGATTGAAGCCGCGTACCGCATGATCCAAAACAACCTCGATCCGGACGTGGCCGAGCGCCCGGAAGATCTGGTGGTGTACGGCGGTATTGGTAAAGCGGCGCGTAACTGGGAGTGTTTCGAGCAGATCCTGCGTTCACTGCAAGCGCTGCAGCCGGAAGAGACGCTGCTGGTGCAGTCCGGCAAGCCGGTGGGCGTTTTCCGCACACATGCCGATGCGCCACGCGTACTGATCGCAAACTCCAACCTGGTGCCGCACTGGGCGACCTGGGACCACTTCCACGAGCTGGATAAAGCGGGCCTGATGATGTACGGCCAGATGACCGCCGGGTCCTGGATCTACATTGGTGCCCAGGGCATCGTGCAGGGAACGTTTGAAACCTTCGCCGAAGCCGGCCGCCAGCACTTTGACGGCGACTTAATCGGTAAGTGGATCCTCACCGCCGGGCTGGGCGGCATGGGCGGTGCGCAACCGCTGGCGGGCGTGCTGGCCGGGGCATCAGTGCTGGCAGTGGAGTGCCAGGAGTCGCGTATCGACTTCCGCCTGCGCACCCGCTACCTCGACTACAAGGCTTACAGCATTGAAGAAGCGCTGGATATCATTACTAAAGCCAATAAAGAGAAGCGTGCCATCTCCGTTGGCCTGCTGGGTAACGCCGCCGAAATACTGCCAGAGCTGGTTAAGCGTGCTAAAGCAGGCGGCATGAAGCCGGATATCGTCACCGATCAAACCTCCGCGCACGATCCGATTAACGGCTATCTGCCTGCGGGCTGGGATCTGGCGCGCTGGGAGTCCGAGCGCAAAACGAATCCTAAAGCCGTCGAAAAAGCGGCACGCGCTTCAATGGCGGTCCACGTGCAGGCGATGCTCGACTTCTGCCATATGGGCATTCCCACTGTCGACTACGGCAACAATATTCGTCAGGTCGCGCTGGAAGAAGGAGTGAAAAACGCCTTTGATTTCCCAGGCTTCGTTCCTGCCTATATCCGCCCGCTGTTCTGCGAAGGTAAAGGCCCGTTCCGCTGGGTGGCTCTCTCTGGCGATCCGGAGGATATCTATAAGACTGACGCCAAACTAAAAGAGCTGTTCCCGGACCATAAAAACCTGCACCGCTGGCTGGATATGGCGCAGGAGCGCATCGCTTTCCAGGGCCTTCCGGCGCGTATCTGCTGGCTGGGCCTCGGCGAGCGCCATCTGGCGGGCCTGGCCTTTAACGAAATGGTGCGCAACGGCGAGCTGAAGGCGCCCGTTGTCATCGGTCGCGATCACCTTGACTGCGGCTCGGTCGCCTCGCCAAACCGTGAAACCGAAGCGATGAAGGACGGTTCAGATGCCGTTTCTGACTGGCCGCTGCTCAACGCCCTGCTGAATACCGCAGGCGGCGCGACCTGGGTCAGCCTGCACCATGGCGGCGGCGTGGGTATGGGCTTCTCACAGCATGCAGGGGTCGTCATTGTCGCCGACGGTACCAAAGAAGCCGACAAGCGTCTGGGCCGCGTGCTGTGGAATGATCCCGCCACCGGCGTGATGCGCCACGCGGATGCCGGTTATGACATCGCCAAAAACTGCGCTCATCAGCACGAGCTCAATCTGCCAATGGTCAAATAACGCCGCAACGGGCCTGGTCTGCAGGCCCGTTTTTCATCGTATCACTGCCCCTCTTACCCGCGTTTTATGCTAACTTATTTCCTGCCCGCTAAGTGAATAGCGCCCCGCACAGGAGACGTAACCGATGGCCATTCCCTTTTCGCTGATTGAAGAAGCCACAGGCTGGCGCAGGATGCTGCACGCCCAACCTGAACTGGGCTATCAGGAACATCAAACGGCTCAAATGGTGGCGCAACAGCTCACCGCAATGGGGCTACAGGTGCATCGTGGGCTGGCGGGCACTGGCGTGGTGGGCACGCTGGAAAACGGCCCCGGCCCAACGATAGGCCTGCGGGCAGATATGGATGCATTACCAATCACCGAATTAGGCAGCGCCGCTCACCGCTCGACCCGCCCCGGCGTGATGCATGCCTGCGGCCATGACGGCCATACCGCGATACTGCTGGCCGCTGCCAGGCACCTGAGCAGCACGCGCAACTTTAGTGGCACGCTGCATTTTGTCTTTCAGCCTGCGGAGGAAAACCTCGGCGGCGCACGACGCATGGTGGAAGAGGGGCTGTTTAACCTGTTCCCGATGGATGCTATTTACGGCATGCACAACTGGCCGGGGCTGCCCGCCGGGCACGTTGCGGTTAATGAAGGGGCGATGATGGCGTCGCTCGATTCGTTTGAAATTACCCTGCGCGGCCGCAGCTGCCATGCGGCGATGCCGGAAAACGGCGCGGACCCGATTGTCGCCGCCGCGCAGCTGATCCTGGCGCTGCAAACCATTCCTTCGCGCCGCCTGTCACCGCTGGCATCTGCGGTGGTCAGCATTACGCAGATCAACGGCGGTGAAGCGATTAACGTGATCCCGGAAAATGTGGTGCTGCGCGGCACGCTGCGCTGCCTGCAGGCCGATGTGCGCCAGCGCGTGCGTCAGATGATTGACGAGTTTGTCACCACCTTTACCGCCCCGCTGGGCATTGACGGCAGCATCGACTATCAGACCGATTATCCGGTAACCGCAAACCACGCGCAGGAAGCCGCCAGGGTGCGCGACTGTGCATTAACCTTGCTGCCTGCGGATAAAGTGCAGTGGAATGTGAACCCGTCGATGGCATCAGAGGATTTTGCCTGCATGCTGGAAGCCTGCCCGGGCGCCTATTTCTGGCTGGGTGCGGATGGAGAGACGCCGTCAGCGCCGCTGCACAATGCAGGTTACGATTTTAACGATGCGCTGATCGGCCCCGGTATTGCGCTGTGGACCGCGCTGGCAGAGCAGCTGTTGCCACGTTGATCATCGCAGCAGGCGGACCGGAAAAGAGGGTCCGCCCCTACACAAGACAATGTACAGAATGGCCATATTATCCCCCCTGTAGGGGACGACCATTTTTTGCGGTCGTCCCGTGCCGAGAGTTGCCCCGGTGATGAAGACCATTTTTCCGGTCGTCCCTTTACGCCTTAATACCCCGCCTGAGCAATCAACTCTAACGCCCCATCGAGATCCGCGGCGCGCCCGGTGGCAAGGTAGCAGCAGGCGATCTGCAGCCGCAGCGACTGCGGTACCGGGACTTCCTGTGCCAGGCAACGATGGATCCACGCGGCGGTGGTTTCGGCATCCTTTGCCCCCGGCAACGCACCGTCGCTTAGCACCCGCTCATCCTGGCGCCCCAGCAGCTGTTCCGGCTGTGCACCGGCAATCAGGCTGATTGCCGGGCAGCGCTGCGGGTTAGCGTAAACCTCCCCTTCTGTGCCGTTGAGCAGCAGCCCGCGCCCGCCAATATCGCTGAAGAACTCGCCGACGCGCGGGATATATTCCGGGTGCGATACGCTGGCGAGGCGCAGCGCAGCGTCCTCGGCAAACGGCGTCGCCAGCTTAGCCAGCGTATGGGCGCTGTTGCGCACTCCCATACGCCAGCGCAGCGAGAGCTGCTGCTCCATCGCCGGGCACAGCGTTCCGATGGTGATAAACGCCAGTTCACCGGCGTCCAGCTTGGCCTGCGCTTCAGCCGCTGAAGCCACCGGCGCGATACCCAGTGCGGCGAACACCGCTTCGCTGGTAACGCGAGTCGGATCGTCGCTAACGCCATGCATCAGCACCGGGAAACCGAGGCGAGAGAGCAGCAGCGCCAGCAGCGGCGTAAGGTTGCCCTGGCGGCGTGCACCGTTATAGCTGGGGATGACAACAGGCATAGGCAGGTGCGCAGGCGGCCTCAACCGCGGCATCTGCTCCTGCATCGCCTGGTAGAAGCCGAGCATCTCCTCTTCGCCTTCACCTTTGATGCGCAGCGCAATCAGGATCCCGCCCAGCTCCAGCTCGGGCACGTTGCCGGCCAGCATCTGGCGATACAGGTCGCGGGCGGTATCAATATCAATATCGCGCGCGTGATTTTTGCCGCGCCCGACCTCTTTAATAATCTTGTTATATTCCATACTCATGCCTGGTTGTCTCGATTAACGACGCCGCCTGCCTGCGGGTTTTGGCCTCACGGCAGGCGTCACGGCTTTCGGCAGCTCGCCCTCCGGCATGGGCGGCTGCTCTATTGGGAATACCGGTAGCGCACCCAGCAGGCGCGCACCATAGCTTTTGCTGATCAGACGGCGGTCATAAATAATAATCTCGCCGAAGCAGTCATGGCTGCGGATCAGGCGGCCAACCTGCTGGATAAGATTAAACGACGCGCTCGGCAGGCTCTGCACTTCAAACGGATAGCGCTTAAGGCTTTTCAGCCACTCGCCCTCGGTCAAAATAACCGGACTGTCGACCGGGGGGAAAGCAATTTTATGGATATGCACCTGGGATAGCAGATCACCTTTAAGATCCAGCCCTTCGGCGAACGACTGTAACCCTACCAGCACGCTGGTTTCGCCCTGCTCTACGCGTTTGCGGTGCAGCGCCACCAGTGCCGGGCGCGGCTTGTCGCCCTGTACCAGCATCATCAGGCGCAGCTCGGGCAGATAGGCGATAAACTGCTGCATCGCCCGATTGCTGGCGAACAGTACCAGGATCCCTTTGTGCTGCGCCTCTTTGATCTGCTGGCGAAAAAAGTGCGCCATTTCAGCCAGGTGCATCACTTCATTCGCCAGCATCGGCTCATATTTCATCTGCGGAATAACCAGCTTGCCCTGCGTGACGTGGTTAAACGGCGAGTCGAGTGAGACAAAGCGATCGCCCGCCTTTTCACTCAGGCCGGACATCTCCTGCAGGCGCTGGAAGCTGTTGAGGGACCGCAGCGTGGCGGAGGTGACCACCACGTGAGGGATCTTACGCCACAGCAGCTTTTCCAGCTGATCGCTGACGCGGATCCCGGCGCAGTGAAACAGCAGGTGCGCATTGCCATCGCGGATCTCCCGCGCCACCCACTTTGACACCGGCGCACCGGAAGCCTGCTCCATCGCCGCCAGCCGCCACAGCTTGCTGCTGGCTTCAAACCAGCCCAGCGCACGATTCATCTGGATCAGCGTGCGCTGCAGCCGCACCACGTCAAACTGGCCGCTCTTCTCGCTGAGGTCGTTCATCAACCCTTCCGCCAGCCCGCGCAGCGCATCGCTGAGCTTGAACAGGCGGGCGCAAAGGGTGAGGATCTCCTCAGGCAGCAGGCCCATCTCAAAGCGGTACTCGCCCTCCTGGCCGTCCGGCGGCAGGTACAGGCCGAGGATCTGTGACAGCATCTGCAGCTGCTCACGCACCTCTTCACAGTGCGCTTTCAGTTTGTCTGGGTGGCTAAGCGGCGGCGGGCGCTTCGGGCGGAACTGCGCGAGGCACTGCTCCACCAGGCGGCAGAACAGGTCAAGCTGCAGCATGGTCCAGCCCGGGGTGATCTCACCGCTCATTTCGAGCGCATCACGCGCCACGTCGGGCAGATGGTGGCCTTCGTCCAGCACCAGCAGCAGGTTCTTCGGCGGCGGCAGCACCGATTCGGTTTCCAGCGCCGCCATCACCAGTGCGTGGTTCGCCACCACCACGTCGGCGTTCTCAATTTCACGCCGCGCCACGTAAAACGGGCACTCGCGGAACCAGTTGCAGTTACTGCCGAGACAGTTGGCTTTATCGGTGCTGAGGCGCTGCCACAGCGAATCTTCGATATTTTCCGCGCTGTGGTCGCGCAGGCCATCCCACTGATAGCGCTTAAGGGATTTTTCCAGTTCGGTGCAGATCGCGCGCTCATCTTTACTGGCGGTCATATCGTCGTCGAGAAACAGCAGCAGATCGCCCTGATTCTCTTCGTCCGTCGCCAGCGCCGACAGGTTGCGCGGGCAGACGTAGCGCCCGCGGCCAAAGGCGGCGGTGAACTTCAGTTCGGGGATAATCTTTTTCAGCAGCGGCAGATCCTTGCTGAAAATCTGGTCCTGCAGCGCCACGTTGGCGGTACTGACCACCAGCGGTTTTTCTTCAGCGCGGCTAACGGCAATGCCGGGGATCAGGTAGGAGAGCGTCTTACCCACGCCGGTGGGGGCTTCAATAGCCAGATGACGACCGTCGTCCCCCGACAGCGTTTTAGCCACTTCAGCAATCATCTGCCGCTGGGG
>Ga0308169_10002458_pt1 | contig 19197 bp, 22 predicted proteins | sample PhyBR1_2_FD_202139 | JGI IMG/M metagenome (GOLD analysis project Ga0308169, IMG submission 202139) | Phyllosphere microbial communities from UC Gill Tract Community Farm, Albany, California, United States - DLSLSB.R1 | ecosystem: Host-associated > Plants > Phyllosphere > Unclassified | place...
CCGCGCCTGGACGCCACGCGACCGATCGCCTTCCCCCCTCCGGTAATGCGCTGACGCATCTCCGTAGCGATCGCAGGCGGGCTGGTCAGACGTCGTGGGCGGGGATGGCCCGGCCCCGGCTCGCTCGCATCGGTCAGGCCCTTCGGCCTGCCCTTCGCTACGCCTCGGCCGGAGAAGCGCCAGTGCGGGCATCGAGCCCGCTCTGGCGCTGCTGCCGCGGGGAAAATCTATCTCTCTGTAGTCCCATCATGGCGGCCGGGGCGACAGGCCTCAAGGACGGCGGGGCCCCACCATTTTGCTGCGCAAAATCGTGACCCCCACCGCCGCTGACGCGGCCGCTACGCGGTCCTTGACCCCTGCCACCCCGGCCACCGGGAGGACTTCGTCAGCGACAAAGGAGGATCACATGTACAGCGTCTCGCAAGCTTACGGTCACGACCACAACCCGTTCGGCGTCTACGATCTGGACGATGCCGCACTGGCCTCTCGCGCACGTGGTCTATCGTCGGAGATCGGCTCGCTGATGCGCACGCTGAACCGCTTCGAGGACTTCTGCGACCGGATCGACTTGAAAGCCCTCGACGAGAAGACGCTTGCCGGGATGTACGACACCGCATGCGGCACCGACTGGCGGGTGTACGAAGGGGGAAACGAACTGGATGCGGTCGAACTGGAATTGATGTCACGACAGGCAGCGGAGGCGCAACCGGAGAGCCTGTACGACCCGAACCGGACGGACGATCCGAACTGGTTCTGGAACTTCTGACCGGGGGCCACGTGCCCCCTTTCATCGCGCTGGCATCGTGCTCGCTCGCATCGGTCCGGCCCCTGCGGGCCTCCCCTTGCTACGCCTCGCGGGCGAAGCGCCGGAACGGGCATCGAGCCCGTCCCGGCGCTGCTGCCGCGGGAAAAATCTATCTCAAGATCTTCCAAGTCTGTCGGCCGGATCGGCGAGCGTCAAGGACGGCAGGGTCCCACCATTTTTCTACGAAAAATCGTTGCCCCTACCGCCGCTAACGCGGCCGCTTCGCGGTCCCTGACCCTCACCAATCCGGCCGACGGTCGGACTTCGTCATGATGACCATAGGAGGACGAAATGCAGGTCGCGTTGTTCAGAGCACTGAAATCGGCTAATATCGACGACGAGGCAGCTGCAAAGGCAGTCGTCGTCGTCGAGGAGCAGATCGACATGGCCGTGGGTCGCGCAATTGAGCCGTTGAAGCAGCAAATCGCCGGGCTCGAGCTCAAACTCGATCAGCGGATCGCGGGACTTGAAGGGAAATTCGATCAACGTATTGCCGGACTGGAGGTCAAGCTGGAAAGCGGCCTCAAAGGCATGCAGACATCGATCGACGGGCTCAAATGGTACATCATCGGGCTTGGCTCGCTGATGACTGGCGCGATCGCGGTTGGGGCGGCGCTTACGGCATACGTTCAGTTCATTAAATGACCTCGGGCGGGGCTACGGCCCCTCCCCTCACCGTCTCACGACTATAGGGCCATCCGGGCGACCGGGTGGCCCTTTTCGGTGGCCTATACGCGGGCCCGCCCGACCGGCTCGCTCGCGTCGGTTCGGCCCCTACGGGCCTCCCTTGCTACGCATCGGCCGGGGAAGCGCCAGTGCGGGCATCGAGCCCGCCCCGGCGCTGCTGCCGCGCCCCTCCGGCCGAGCCGTTTGCCCTGCTCGATACACCTCGCTCGCCTACGCGTAGCGGCCCTTGGGCCGCACGCTGGCTACGCCTCGCCGATCGGACTGCTGTGCGTGTTTGCCAGCGTCCCGCATCCTCACCGGAGAGGAGGGAGGGAAGAGTTTGCGGTTTCAATGAAGGAGGTCAGCATGACCATCACATTCCGCGTCGAAGACGGCCGTTCGATCACACCGCCATGCGCTGCCGTAATCACCCCTGACCAGTTGGCAGCGTTCCGCGATATGCTTGCCGAACAGGCGTTGCGCTTGGGCTTCGCGCTGCTCCTACCTGTCTACGGCGTGACGGGTGATCCGTGGTTCGAGTTCGATGCGCGTGTCTGTCATCTGTCGCTGGCAACGATCGCGCGATGCTTCGATCACGATCCCTCCGTGATCGCGATTCTGGACGAGGCGCAGTTCCTTGGGCGACGGGTCCGGATTGCTCAGACCGACCGGGCGCGCGACATCGAGATGCGGTTGTCGCTGAACCCCGATGCGGCCCCGGAAATCGTGATGGCGAACCCGGCCGCGCTCACGCTGTTGGACGGCCTTGGCATCGATCGAACGATCGCTGGAATGGTCCCAATGACAGAGCTGCGACAACGCCTGATGGACCCGCGAATCCGGCGACGCCTCGATGCCGATCCGGGGATGGCCGATTGCGTTGAAACGCTCTCCAAAATGGCGGCACTGAAGCCCGTCGACGGAGAGTATCTGCTGGCTTGGATCTGATCGCCCGCCACATCGGAACAGCACGCAAGGGACGCCCAGCCTAACGGCTGGCGCGTCCCTTTTTTTGCTTGATACCGCCAAGCCGGCTTCGCCGCTTTCCGGCTGAAGAGAGAATGGCCGCACAGGGTAGCAAACCCGTGCGGCCATTGAAGCGGGCCTCGGCCTCGAAACGTCGCCGGCTTACGCCGTCAGCCGCTTCTCGACCTCATCCACGCCCAGCGTCTTCACCGCCTCCATAATCCGCTCCAGTCGATCCAGTGGGAGCTTGAGCAACCCTACCTTCTCGACCTTGTCGATCGCCGTATCCCGCAGCTTCTTCAGGTGCGCCTTTCGACGCTCCGCCAGCTTGCGTTCCTCGGCCTCGATCGCGGCCATTTCAGCGTCCAGTGACTTCGCCATATTCTTGCCTTTTGGTCAGGCTGATCGGGCTCTGAACAACCCCGGTATAACCGCCACTCGACCGATAGAAAAGGCCGAGACCAAGGCTCCCAGCATCACCCACGGAGACCCCGATGACGATCATCGAAGAACGGACCCAAGACACCCGCGCGGAGCGCAGGATCGAACAACCTTTCCGCCGGCATGGCGGGGCCTTTTCCCGAGGATCACCGGACGACCTTCACATCGAACCGGACGCACGAGGAGATCAGAGCAACAATGATGGATCGGGACTACAGTAGAGCACACCTTACGCAAGCTGCGCTTGCCGTTTTTGGCGGATTTCCGCGATTTTTCGAGCCCTCCCGATGTGATCCCAACAGAGTTGCTTTTGATCCCAACCGACTTTCGGGCAAGAAACCGCAGAAAACCGCCATTTTTGCTGGGATCGGATGGGATCACATTTTTCCGGTTTCCGACCGGCTGACCGTTGCAATACCAAGGGTGACTGCCCTATTGTAGCACCGTCTCAGAGCCCACCAGCCTCCCTGCTAGGAGGTTGGTTTGAAGATACCCTACGTCCAAAGAACCGTCCGGTTCGACCCGCAGCAATACGCGCGGCTGGAAGAGCTTGCCACCAAGCATTCCAGGTCGATGGCCGAGGTCATGCGCCTCGCCATTGCCCATTATCTCACCGGTGAACAGAAGCGCACCGAGAGCCAGCTTCGGCACCTTCGCGTGACCGAATATGTGCAGGTCGCCCTCGACGCGATCATTCGGGAAAACCACCCGGAACTGCGCGACCAGCTGATCGTCGAAACCGACCAACGCGTGAGGCGCTACCATGGCGCGTGATGACCCCCAGAAGCCGCCCCAGGAGCCCCGCAAGGACATCCGGAACGACCGACGTCCAATTCCTCAACAGCACCATTCTGCGCGCGGTGATGCACCCCGCAATTCGGGCAATTTCACCCGTGGGAGCCAGCTGCTCAACACGCAGGTCCTCATGTGGCTCCAGGGTATCAAGATGCCCGTCTACATGTGGCTCGGCGTCTTCGCGATCGCATACTTCACGATCCTTTCGATCACGCTCGACGAGAACAACGTCCAGCTGATCTGCATGCGCATTCTGTCATCGCTCTGGGACTGGATCTCCTTCGACGAAATGAAGCAGGTCAACCTGCGCCTGCCGAACAATGCCGTGCGGCACACCTACATGGGCTACGTGCCCTATGTGCCGGAGGTAATCCTCGCCTGGCACAAGGCTGTGAGAGGCTTGCTCGGTTCGGTCGCGATCGCCTCCTGCATCACCGTCCCGCTGTCGATCTGGTACATCGATTTCTCGGCCCGACGCGGCAAGGCGATGATCCAGGAGCGGCACGAACGCGGCGCCATGCTCGTCGAGCGCGACCTCCTCTATTCCGAGATAGCCGAGCACAACAAAATCGAGTTCATGAAGGAGGCAACTCGGCTGTTCCCGGGCAAGACACCCGACTACGTCCTCAATCTCAAATTCAAGGCGCGGAAAGCAGGGGGCATCCACCATCCGTACAGCGTCGCAGGCATCCCCTTTCCCCACCGCCTAGAGCAGTCGCACTTCATGACCCTGGGCACCACCGGCTCGGGTAAGACAACTGTCTTCCGGAAGCTCCTGGCGCAAATGCGCGAGCGTGAAGACACGGCTGTCGTCTTCGATCTGACGGGCGCCTATGTCGAAGCCTTCTACGACCCCGAACGGGACACGATCCTCAACCCCGCTGATGCCCGCTGTCCCGCCTGGACGATCTTCAACGACTGCCATTCCTACAGCGATTTCACGGCCGCGGCAGGGGCGCTCATTCCCTCCGACGGCGGTGCTGCAGACCCCTTCTGGGCGCTCGCCGCGCGCACTCTGTTCATTGAGATGTGCATGAAGCTCATCGAGAAGAAAATGACCTCAAACAAGGCGCTCGCGGACAACCTGATGACCGCTGACCTGAAGCTAGTCCACAAGCACCTAGCCAACACCATCGCCGACCCGATCACCGCCCCTGAAGCGGCTAAAATGGCGGAATCAATCCGCGCTGTTTTCAACACCAACGCGCAGGTCCTGCGCTTCCTGCCAGACGACGGTCCGCAATACTCAATCCGGGACTGGATGACGTCCGAGAAGAAGCCGGGATCGATCCTCTTCATCACCTCCAATTACACCGATCTGGAGATGAACCGGGCGCTGCTGACGCTGTGGTCAAACCTCGCGATCCATTCGCTCATGACGATGAAGAAAACCCGCGATTTGCGCACTTGGTTCGTGTTTGACGAACTCGGCGCACTGCATCGCCTGCCGGCAATCGAAAGCGGCCTCCAGACCGCCCGAAACTTTGGCGGCGCGATGGTCCTTGGGCTCCACTCTTTCGACAAGCTGATACAGGTCTACGGCGAGGAAAACGCGCGCAACCTATCGTCGCTGGCGCGGACAAAACTGATCCTCGCCGCGGCCGACCTCGACACCGCGGAACAGGGCTCCCGCTACATCGGCAATCGCGAGATCCGGCAGATGGATGAGGGGTATAGCTACGGCTACAATAACACCCGCGACGCTTCGACCCTGACCCCTCGTAAGCAGATCGAGCCGCTGGTCATTCCAGACGACATCATGAACCTGCCCAGCCTGCACGGTTTCGTGAAGTTTCCAGACGGCTTCCCCGCCGCACGCGTCCGGCTCGAATGGGAGCATTATCCGACCGTCGCCGAGGGTTTCATCCGGCGCAAACCCGGCACGCCGGACGTGCCTGATAAGCCTGTTCGCGGAGGAAGTGGCAAGCCGCAAGGTGGTGATGTTGATGTTGGTCGCGGTGATCTGCCCGTGATGGTTGAGGAGCAGGTGGCACCCGCCAACGAGGCGAATGATTTTGCGGCCAACATCCTGTCGCAGCCGACTGAAGGCGAGGTCGACAATTCGCGGGACGGGATGCCGATCGAGGCGACGGCCCGTAGCGAACCACAGGTGATCCTCGCCGACATGCAGGATCGCTCTGACCGCGATCATCGTGATGAAGGCACAAAGCCATCGGAGGGTCAGGCGGCGCTCTCCCGGAGCGAACATCGCGAGCAGAAGGATAGCGCGGCGCAGGAGGCTGAGCGCTTTGAAGACCTATCGATCCGGGAGGCGCGCGACGCCTTCCCGGACGACGGATACGGGCTGTAACGATGCTCTCAATGGCATCCGTCAAATCGGCGTCAGGGGCCGCCAATTACTTCGGTAAGGACGACTTCGTCAGCGGCGAATATTACACCGACGAGAAGGCCGGCGAGGTCAGCATATGGGGTGGCGAGGGTGCGGCTGCAGCCGGGCTTGGCGGGACAGTCTATAAGGAGACGTTTGCTAAAGTCCTGAACGGCGAACTGCCTTCCGGCGATCGAGTCATGGACCAGCGCGAAACGCGCCGACCCGGCTACGACCTGACCTTTTCCGCGCCCAAATCGGTGTCGGTAATGGCCTACATCGCTGGCGACAAACGCATCCTCGGACCAGACGGCGCGCACACCAAGGCGGTCCAGCAGACGATGGCCTGGGTGGAGAAGAACCTCGCCGAAACTCGTATCACCAAGGACGGCAAGACTGAGACGGTGAAGACCGGAAACTTGGTCTATGCGCTTTTCCAGCATGATACGAGCCGCGCGTTAGACCCGCAGGCGCACATTCACGCAATCGTCGCGAACCTAACTCGGGGACCGGACGACAAAATCCATGCCCTGCACGCCGACCGGATCTGGTCGAGCAACACCGTCATTGGCTCGATCTATCACAGCTTCCTTCGTAACGAGATGGAGAAGCTCGGATACCAGGTTCGACAGGAAGGAAAGCATGGCACCTTCGAAATTGTCGGGGTTCCGAAGGAGGTGCTTGAGACCTTCAGCCAGCGTCGCGAACAGATCATGGAGAAGGCGGCAGAGCTCGGGATCGTCTCGCCAGAAGGGCGGAACAAGGTCACGGTCAATACGCGCGATCCGAAGCTGAATGTGGAGGACCGCGACGGTTTAGTCCTGGACTGGATGAGGAAAGCCGCAGAGCACGGCTTCGATGGAAAGAAGCTGCTCGAAGGCGCGCTGAAGGCATCAGAGGGACGGGAAGACGCGGGTCCGATAGGGCGCAGCTATCAGGCTATTGCCGATGCGGTCAGCGTCGCCCGTGAGACGGTAGCTGGCCTCCTCCGTTCGCCCGATCCGCTTGTTGATCGTGGATTTGTCCGTTTGGCACAGTCTACCGGCCAGGCGAACGCACAGCTTGCAGTCGCATCGGCGGTCCGCATTCTTGGCCAGCGCGAAGCAGCCTTCGAGACTGACCAGGTTAGCAAAAAGGCGCTCGACCTCGGTCTGAAGGGCGTGACGATCACCCATGTCGAGACCCGCATCGAACAGCTGCTTGAAAAGGAAAAGCTCTTGCCCGGTCAGATCGAGGTCAAGGGCCGGATGGTCGATGCCGTCACGACCAAGGAGGCGTTAAAAACCGAAATGTCGATCCTATCCATGGTCGACGCAGGCAAAGAGAAGGCGACCCCGATCATCGCCGCGGCCGATGCTCCCGAGCGGTTGCAGGCGGCCTCCCCTTTCGAGTTGAACGCCGGCCAGCTCGCCGCAGCGACGTTACTGGTGTCCAGCACCGATCGCATCGTCGTCGTCCAGGGCGTCGCCGGCGCCGGCAAGTCGACCATGCTGCAGGCGACGGCAGCCGTGGCGCGCGAGGAAGGCAAACGTGTGCTCGGCCTCGCCTTTCAGAACAAGATGGTCACGGACCTGCGAGAGGGCCTGAAACCACGCGAAATGTCGGTCGACGATATGAAGTCGGCCGGCATCGAGGCTCAGACCATCGCTTCCTTTATCTGGGAGAACCAGAAGCACGTTGCGAACCCGAACACCCCGGAAGCGCAAGCCAAGCGGGCCGAGATGAAGGAGACCCTCATCGTGATCGATGAGACGTCGATGGTGTCCGATACCGATATGCTTAAGCTGCTTACCATCGCTGACGCGCTCGGCAACCAGCATCTCGGCGAGATCGGTGATCGCCAACAGCTGCAGCCCATCGATCGCGGCAAGTCCTTCTCCGCTCAGCAGGCTGCCGGCGTCACCATGGCGCGAATGGATGACAACATCCGTCAGCGTACCGACCAGCTCCGCACCGTCGCGGCCCTGACCAATGCCGGCAAAGCGTCACAGGCGCTGAGAGTGCTCGGCGACAAGGTCGTCGAGGACGATAACCCGGCCGAGAAGGCTTCGGAGCTGTGGCTGGCGCTGTCGCCCGAGGAGCGGGGTATCACCGCGATCTTCGCTTCCGGCAAAGAGGCGCGCGCCACCATCAACAAGACCGTGCAGGCGGGATTGATCGAGGACGGCACGCTGAAGGGCGAAGGGTTGCTCCTTACCGTCCACGAGACGGTCAACCTGACCCGGGAGGAGTTGCGCTATGCGCATGTCTACAAGCCGGGACAGATCCTTCACGTCCAGGGGAGCGTTGCCGAGCTGGGGCTTCGGCACGGCATGTCCGAGGTGCAGCGGGTCTTTGCCAATGGCAAGGTTGAGGTTGAGAGCAACGGCAAGCGGATCAGGTTCAATCCGCAAAAGGTCGATCCGCTGGTCGACCGCGACCGGATGCAGCTGACCACGCTCGAGACGGTCAAGATCCATGAGGGCGATCGCATACGCTGGACCGCGAACGACAAGGATCGCGGCATCAATAACGCGGCTATGGCGACCATCACCGCGATCGAGGACGGCCGGGTTACCGTAGAGCTGGCATCCAAAGAGGCACTGACGCTTGAGAAGGGCGACCCGATGCTGTCGCGGCTCGACCTCGCTTATGCGCTGAACGCGCACATGGCGCAGGGCGTGACGGCCGACAAGGCGATCGGCGTGATGCACAGCTATGAGAGCAACCTCTCCAACCAGCGCCTGACCAACGTCGTCGTCACCCGCGTCCGGGACGACCTCATCATGGTGGTCGATGACCAGGAAAAGCTCGAACGCCAGCTTGAACGCAATCCCGGCAACAAGACCTCTGCGCTGGAAAGCCTCGGCCGGCTCGACATCGACGGGTCCGGCGCGAAAGCAAAATTTGCCGATGACGCGCTGAGCAAGGCGATCGACGGCCTCGACAAGGCGGACAGTGAGCCGATCCTGATCGATCCGGCCAGCCTCGACATGACAGATCTGCCTCCGATGGGAGAGTCCACCACGGACTATTCCGACCTGAGAAAATTCGACCGCGATATCCCGCCGATCAAGGACGTCGACGACCCGGACCGGCAGGACAACAGATCTGATCGCAAGGACGATGAGCTGGGGATGCGCCCGCTCGACATGGACGACCTCAGTGCCCTGCCCGCGATGCTCGCCTCAAATGAGCAAATCCGTGGGCTGCCTGAGAAAAACCTCAGCCTGGATATGTGAGCACCGGCATGCCGATCCAAACTAACACTCTCTCCGCAAAGGCCCTGTGACCATGGACAGGAATATTGCCATCCTGGTCGCCCTTCTCGGAGTCTTCATGATGTTGAAGGCCCTGTCTGGTGGCGGCGCTGGTTTCGGCGGGAGGCGGCCGCTTGCCAAGCGGTTCATGACACCTCGCGAGCTTGCGATGCTCGACATTCTAGAGCGATGCCTGCCTGAGTACCGTTTCCATGCTCAGGTGGCGATGGGCGCAGTGTTGAAGGCCCCTCCCCGGATGATCGGTAAAAGCCATCCCGCTGATCGCAACGCCTTCTCCCAGAAAATCATCGACTTCGTCGCGCAGGACCGCGTGACCGGGGCAATCGTCGCGCTGATCGAGGTCGACGATGCAAGCCATAATGCCCAGCGCGACAGCAAACGCGACGCGATGACGGGCCACGCAGGCTACCGCACGATCCGCATCGGCCGTGGGGTCCAACCCCGCATCCATGACGTCCGCGCTGCGATCGCGCCTCTATTCCAACAACACGAATTGCACGGGAGCAGCCGGCCATGAACGCCAATGGACTACAGGTGCCTCTCGACGAGGCGCCGAGGCTCGCGGACTTGCCCGACGACGATCTGGCCGACGAGCTACGAACGCAGTCCTTCCACTTGATGGTGGCTCACCCGATCGCGGCTGCGCATCTCGTCCTCGCAGCCGCGTCTATCGCGCCGACGTGCGACGCAGAGCGGGAAGTCGCGGATGAGTTTTCCTACGTGATCGTGGATTTTGCACAGCAGCTTGGTGTTCTTCACCAGCGTGCGGTCGCCCGTCGCGAGCAGGAGACGAGGAGCGCTGCAAATGGGCATTGATGACCGGGACTACATGGCGTCGGTATCCCACCATCGACCTTCATCGGTCTCCGGCCGGAAATCTTCACACAAGCATCAATATCCGCAACCCAAAACCACTTAACTAAACAGGGGATCAGACATGAAGCGTACCATAATAATGCTTGGTTTACTGGCGTTCGTAGCAACTCCGGGGGCGGCGCAGAAGCTCGGCAAGGGCGGTATCGGCATCGATGAGAACACCGAAGTGCCACGCTGCACGCGGTCGCTGGGCACGATCGCGGTGGTGGAAGAGCGGGCTGCCGGCGGGACCGCTGAGGGCATCCCTCCGGGTCTTGCCGCTTTGATGCGGATGGCTGAAGCGCAGAACGGTGGAAGCCAGCGTGTTGACCCCCTCCCCATCTTAAAACTTCTGGTGTCGCAATCTGGCTGCTTTCAAATTGTAGACAGAGGAGAGGCTTTTGATGCCCTGCAGCGAGAACGGCAGCTGGCCGCTGGTGGCGCGGTCGCTGGCGCGAACAATCAGGCGACCTTGAAGGCTGCCGACTACCTCTTGCAGGCGAAGGTTCTCTATTCGGACAACGACTCTGGTGGGAGCGGAGGCGGTCTCGGATCGATGTTTCCGGGCGGCCTTGGCTTCAAGCAAAAGGTCAAAGCCAGCCAGACCATGTTGACGCTGGTTGAGGTGAAGACCGGTATACAGCAGGCAGTTGCAACCGGATCGGCACGCAAAAAGGATCTCTCGATCTTGGGTGGCGGCATCCTGACCAACGCAGGCATCGGTGCGCTAGGCGGAGGCTACACCAGTACAGACATGGGTAAGATCACCTCGCTGGCGATGCTGGACGCTTTCATAAAGCTTACCACTCAGGCGCAGAGCCGATTAGCTCCGGCAAGTAGCGCTGCGCCTGCGCCAGCCGCAACGGTCGCCGGATCGGCAGCAGCGACACCAGCGGTGCCCCCCCGGCCTTAGAGGGGAGAGGGGGGATGAGGGAGGAGCGCGGCAGGATGGCCCGCCGCCTCCCCCTGCCCTCTCCGAACTAGGTGGACGCTGCGATGTTGATGCAAACCGATCTCTTCACGTCGGAAAATAGCACCGACGCTGGCGCTGCTATGGTTGTTGCACCCGGACCGGGAGCACCGATCGCGGTGCCGTGCGGCTTCCGCAACAGACATAACAACCCGTGCCAACGACTGGGGAATTGGCCGATCATGGAGGGAGCAAAGCAGATGCTGTGCCGTGATCGGCCAATGGTTCACTGCGACGCAGCTTGCTTCAGGGGCGACCCCCCTCCCTCCGCCCATGAAGCAGGCGGTGACGACGTTCTATGGGGCGACCGGGAAGGCGAGTATGGCGACGACCAATAGCGCTGACGCGGCCTGGCGCAGGCACGCAAGGCGCAAATCAGCCCTAATACCAAGTCCTGACGTCCGGTGCCCATGCTGCGGAGTCATAGTTGCCCAACTCCCACCGCTGTGGACGATTGACCCATGCCAAAGGTGCCGGCGTCCGTTGACGCTTGTCCGGATGGTCAGACGGCCGAAGCACTACCAGCTGCGCAACGTCATCGATATGGCAGGCTCGATCTACGGGATCGTGACAATGCTACTCGTGCTGTCGTTCGTACTTTCCGAGATGGGTCCTCGGACTTTTGCGAAGGCGGTGACGATTCTAATGTTTGTCATTGGATCGCTCCTGCTGGTCGACGGAACACTAAGCCTGGGAACGGCGATCGATCGCACTTGGCTGACGACACGACATAGCCATGTGGCTCGAATGCTGGGGCTGGGCAAAACCGTGGCCGGCGCGATGGCAATTGGCTTAGTGTTTTTGGGATTGCGCCTCTGAGAGGTTCGTGAAACGTAAAAACGCAAAAATGTAGAAGCGTAATTCTGTATTTCTGTGATGCTCCTTCGTCGGTCTGGCATCCTAAGTCCTGGCAGAACGCCCTTTCAGAAAGCAGCTTCGAACGCCTCTCATTCCCGCCACAGGGCATTCACGCTTCCGAAACAGCCGTACACTGGACTAGGTTCATAATACCGACAATCGCGGTTGTTGACGGACAGTGCCAGCGGTCGACCCCGCGCTCGATTCCCACATTTACGACGAATCGTGATTACGGATTTGCGGCGTAGCGCAAAAGCGGTTATCTGTGATGTCGTAAAAACGCTTTCACAGAAATCCGTAAAACCGGCTAGATGGAAAAGCGTAGAACCAGAAAGGCGTAAGGCATGATCGTCGGAGTCCTTAACCAGAAAGGCGGGGTCGGAAAAACGACCCTCAGCGTGAATATCGCCGCCAGCTTTGCTAGGCTCGGTGGACGCGTGCTGCTGATCGATGCGGATCCGCAAGGCAGCTCCCTGGACTGGGCAGCCGCAAGGCAGGAGGCTCCCCTATTCTCCGTAGTCGGCTTGCCGCGAGCGACGATCCATAAAGAGATGGACGAAATCGGGAAGGGATATGACCACGTCGTCATCGACGGTCCCCCTCGTGTGACCGAGCTGGCCCGATCCGCGATCATGGCGTCCGACGTGATCCTTATTCCGGTGCAGCCCTCTCCCTACGATATTTGGGCCGCTGACGAGGTGGTGAAGCTGATCACCGAAGCGCGGGTCTACAGAGAGGGCCTGAAAGCCGCATTTGTGGTGAATCGTAAAATCGCAAATACGGCGATCGGCCGCGACGTGGGTGAGGCGCTTGGAAGCTACGACTTGCCGACCTTTAAGGCTCAGGTCATTCAGCGCGTCGTTTTTGCTGAGGCGGCAGCACAGGGCAGGGCGATTTACGAGATCGATGAGACCAGTGCGGCCACGAAGGAGATCGAGGCGGTACGTGACGAGCTTATGGGGTTGATGGCATGACGAAGAAAGTTTCCATCGGCGCGCGTCCGACGACCGTGAAGCCGGCGCCCGGCGAGGCGGATCAGTGGGTGGAAAGCCGCACGCCGGTAGCACCCGAGCCCGAGCCCGAGCCCAATGCGCCTAGCAAGCGCCTCACGATCGACATTCCTGCAGACCTGCATAGGCGGATCAAATCGCAGTGTGCTCTGCGAGGGACGAAGATCGCTGACGAGGTTAGAGAGCTGCTTTTACAGAAATACGGAAACGAGTAATTCTGCAAAAACGCAGGAGCGTAAAGCCGTTTCGTCGTAAATCAGGCTTTACGCTTTTAAGTGACATGTTCATTCACTCACGATCGTCGCGACAGCCTCACTATGTTGATCCCTCTGCTCGCGAATGGCGATCGAGACGCCTGCGCTTTCCCCAAAAGGATGGGATATTGCGACCATGACAGGGCAGGGCGATCAGCGAAATAGTGACAGTCGCCAAAAACTGTTGCGGTTGATGATGAGTGCGCTGGATTTCCGTCACGCCCTGAGCGCCGCGACATTCCTTTTAGAAGATGTGGATTGGACAAAATCCTACCGGTCAGAGGAGTTACGACGGTTCAAGTGCTACGAAACCACGATGGTCGTTTCGTATGCTCGTCCATTCACTCAAGCCCGCGGGCATGGCGCTCCCTTTGGGTGGAAGTTAATCAAACCGGCGTTCCAGATTAATGAAGCTGAGGCCGCTTTGCATTCCCGGATGATGGATTCTCGCAATAGGCTTCATGCTCATTCGGACGGTGACACAACGCTCATTCGGCCGGAGATATGGCGAAGCGATCTCCCGAACGGATCAACCTTCGACTTCCTTGCTATCATGGGCGGCGAACAGCTTGTCTTTGCCGAAAACGAGGTGGAGGCGATCCACGCCTTTCTGTGGAAGCTAAGGCATCACGTCGATAATGCTGTGCAATCCTATCCCGCTCCTCGTGATGGTATTCCGATTGTCGTCGCGGATATGTTTGATGCTCGCACGGGGGACGGATAAATTTGCAGGGTCGAACAAGACGACTACCGTATGAAGATGGCCACCAGCTTTCCTAAGACGAACCGTGAAAAAGCGGACGTGATAATTAACGCATTGAACGAGATACGCGTCCGGTTGCGCGCCATTGATGCACTCCAGGCTACGCCACTACCTGACCTAATTACAAACGAAAGCTGCCATCTACAGCTTCGGCTATGTTGTGAATGCCTAGCAATCACAGTCCTGGCCGTCCAAGCCGATTTTGCGACGAACAAAGCCTTTCGTGATGATTACAGCCCAGTCAGCATTTTCAAGGCTTTAGCCAAGGGTTATCCCGCCTTTTTCCCAACGCCATGTAAAATGGTAACTATGCCTGACGGCACATACCATTTTGACGATGTAGGCGCAGGACACCCCATATCTAGATCAGAAATAGAGGAAACGTGGGAGCTATCGGGTCATCATCTGCACCGCGCTTCGATGAAGAAATACCTCAAGCGGGATAACCACGTCGATCTACTCGCGATCAATCGGGCAAAGGAAAGAATTTGGAACCTCATAACCGGCCTGATGATGGTAACGGTGGACGGATCATTCCGCTTCTTCGCCGCCATGCACCGAGACGACGATTTTATCGAATGCGCCTTTATCGATCTCGATATCGAGGCTGGCACAGCGAAGATCGACCCGTACACACTCGGCCCAACCGATGACGTGGAGAAATGAAAACGCCCCGCTGCGGGAGAAGCAGCGGGGCGTCGCGGCCGGTGGGGCAGGGGGGGGAAACCACACCGATCGTGATGAGAACGAGACGGGCGTAGTTTCTGTTCCTGGCATACACCGTTGTACGGCCGAGGTTCGGCGGCTCTAGCGGTTGCGAGCTCTGGCTTGCCTTTGCGCTCGCCGTTTGGTCCTCTTCGCGGCTTCTGCAATCGGGGCCTGCGCCGGACTGCTCTGCTTCTTGCCCTTAGCTACAGGCTTTGCAGCGGTGCTCGGGACGCCAGGTAAAAACCAAGCCTTAAGTTTGGTAAGTGTTTCGCGGATCATTTTTGAGCCCTTAGCCCGTTAAGGCGAGGTCTGCCATTCGCCTAAGCCGCCAGTGCAACCGAATGCTACCCGATGCAGCCGAACGCTCACCCACTACAACGAAACCCTCCCTAGCGGGCTCGTGGTCGGCCTTCTCAAAAGGGATGGTCAATTGGGAATGTGCGAGCCTTAAGCCGCAGTTCGATCGGGCACGTCAGATGCCACTATCCACTTGCCGAACAGCGCGAAGCCGCACGATTTAGCAAGGGCGACGGATGCAAGGTTGTCGAGCTGGCAACGATACTGCGGCTCGTATCCCTTTCCGCGCAAGAATTCGCTGATCGTCAGGACGACCGCGCGTGCAAAACCTCTTCCCCGAACATCGGGAAGCGTAAGCACTCCTAAGTCCGCAAACGGGCCGCTTTCCCAAGGATATGCGCTGGCAGCGCTGACCAGCCGACCGTCCTCAAAGCAACCGAACACCGCCCAATGATCGAGTTCGACAAACGCATCGTCGCGGTCCTGCTCTGATGCATCGGCTTGGAACGCCTCGAACGCATCGCGATCCTCGATAGTGAGTTGGCGTGCGGTAATTGATCGGCCGGATGCGACGCGCGTGTCCTCGGGAAGGTAGAACAGATAGTCGGGATCGTGCAGGCTGACGCCGCCGCGTTCCAACAGGTCCTGCATGTCTGCGACCGACGCTACACCCGCCGCGTCAGGACTAACCCGATCGATCAGCTCGGGTCGCAATACGGTTCGCACCCGGCCATCAATCCCCTCCAGCATCATCGCCGGGCGTTTGGGGTTCAACTTCTCGCTTACCGCCCACGTCGAGCTGCCGTCACCGGCGAACGCTTCATGCCAGTAGTCCAGAACGGGCTTGGGGAAGTTCGTCATGCGGCTGCACTACCATAGCGGCTCACTACCTCGTCACCCCACTTTCCCGATGGGATCGAGATTTGTGACACGGTTAGACCGTGGCTACCGTCGATCGCTTTGCGAGCCAATCACGACGAACTGCGATGCCAGACGCGAGCCAGAGCGCACCAGCGGCCATCAACCCAGCGACCTTGCCGCCTGCGGGGGCTTCGACAATGAAGCCCATGATCGCTGCAAAAATTAGTGCCGTTCCAAGAACATAGAATGGACGAAAGCCGGCGGCAAAGGCGATTGGCAGGAAATGCAGGCCGACAACCAACGCCATTGATGGCAACAGAAGATCGGGCCGGTGCAGGTTCACTACGATGTTAGCGGCTAGGAAAAGGCCGATGCCTTCACCGATGCTGCTCCACATAATGGCTCGTTCTTCTTTCGGTGACGGCTTGATGCCCTTGCCAGGTGCACGGATCACATAGCTCGCGGCGAGACCGATCAGCACGAATCCCAAGAAGGGCAGCGCCAGAGTGATCCCGGACAAGTGCCATTGCCAGTAAAGCGTCAACGCCACGAACACCGCTCCGAAGAAGCTCATAATCAGCGCGCCCCATGCTCCCACAGACGGTTCCCCTATTTTTGATTGAGCCGATAGTACGTCTGCTATTTCGACAGGTCGAGGCGGATACGCCCGTTCTCGATTGGGAACAGCGGGCGAGAAGGGACGGACGTTCTCGGAATCGATCGAGAAATGGGAACGATGCTTCCATCCGTCCATGCCCCCCACCTATTATCTTACTCAGAACATCGGCGCGAGGAGATGCAGCCAATCGCCCATCGTCGTTATCGCGCCTGTAACCGCTGTGTATATCTCAGCATGATGCTCGACAGCGTAACCGAATAGTAGCGTGCCAGCGGCTTTTGCCGCGCCTTCGATCATTGACGAGGCGGCCTTTGCCTTCAACGCGTCGATCCAAGCCCTGAAGCCAGCAAACCGCCCCTGCGCCTTCTCGATTACTGCAACGTCCGCAGTGTTCTCGCGGTCGGGTTTGGCTAGTTCGACGCGCAATTCGCGGATGCTCTCCAGCACGTCGTTTAGATCGGGCTCACCTTCGATTGGCTCTGGCGGTAGATTATGACCAATGCCTGCCACGCCCGTTTCTGCACGGCGCTTGATGGCGATAATCTCTTCGACATGCTTGCCGATGGTACCGATCTGCAACGATAGCTGATCGAGCCGGTAATCCAGCGGCGGGCGTGGATCAGACGGCTCTACGTCTTCGTAATGCTCTTCCGGTGCCAGCACGCGATGACCGGCCGGGGCGTAGTTTGGCCCCTCTGCGTCAATCCGGTCGATTGCCTCGATGTGTTCCTCTGCCGTGGCATCGGGAAAAGCGTCGATTATATAATTTTGCGCTTCATACGGCCCGCCATGAATATAGAGGTAGCCGCCCTCCCGGCCGTTGTAGGGCGTCTCCTGAGCGGGATCTTCGAAGTTCTCATTGAACCAATCGACCATAGCATCGATGCGCTCCTCCTCGTCCAGTCCTGCTAGGGAGGGCGGGTTTGAAAGCGGGGACAGGTCAGGATGGTCTGGCATAGCCCCCTGAATAGCAGATCATCTTGGGCACCGGCGAGAGGACGTTCGAAAACGAACGGCGCGCGGGGCAGGGGGGTGTCCGATGCGGGGGAGGAAAGGTCCGAGCGCCCATTTTCTCGAAATGTGTTCCCGATTGCTCTTTCCCGAAACTGACCGGTCGAGACGGAGAAGCGGGAAAGATCGGCAGCCTGATCGAAGTGGGATTCCGGCGCTCAGACGGTGCAGTCGACAGCACCCGGATCGACGCCCTTCGCGTCGGCCAAGCGTTCGTCTTTGATGCGGCGAGCAATCTTGGCGAGCAACGTCCGGCTGCAGCCGGTGCCGGTCATGATCTCACGCCAGCTATGGCCATCTCGTAAGGACCGAGCGATCGACGCATTGCGAGCGGTGTTCTCGACGCGACCTTTGTAGAGACCTGCGGTTCGGGCACGGCCGACCCCTTCGGCCTGCCGACGTCGACGATCATCATAATCCTTGCGCGCAACCGCGGCGAGGACATCGAGCATCATCGCGTTCACCGCCGCGAACATCCGGGCCGTAAAGTCGTCGGGGGTGGCAATCAGGTTCCAGGAGGTCGGCAGGTCGAGCGACACGATCCGAACCTGGCGCGCTTCGATCTCCGATCGCAACTTGCTCCAGTCGGTCGCACTGAGCCGGGACAGCCGATCGACCTGTTCGACCAGCAGCACGTCACCGGGGCCGCAGTCGTCCAGCAGCCGGAACAGCTCCGGCCGAGCGAGGCGAGTGCCGCTCTCATGTTCAACATAGCGGGCCGCGATACGGAACCCATGCGCAGCGGCGAACGCATCCAGCGCCGCGCGGGCGCGGGTCGCGTCCTGTTCAGCGGTCGATGCGCGTAAATAGGCACGAACGAACATGCCTTGGTCCTTTATGAATGGTCCGCTGATGTCCAGTCTTTTTTGGAATCACTTCTGACGGAAAACAGACCGGGCAGAAGCCAGTCCTTCAGAGGTATACCTGAAAAACACCGGCTCTAAATCGATCAATGTCTCAGTCCGTAGCGGAGCGGGCAGGGGCCTGCCGAGCGTGGGTGCCCCGACGGACCTATCGCAGCCACTTTGGCTTTCCCGAAACTCCATCTCCGCGAGACCATTTCGGGAAAATGATTTCGGGAACAGATTTCGAGAAATGCGCCGTAGATGAAGGCGTGGCCGACTGAACGACGCCCGCAATCCCACTGGCCCTTCCTTTTTGGGAAAGCCCTGATCTTCCCGACCGGCGTTCCTTTAGCGAGGCTGGTTAGCGGCGAGGCGCTATGCGGAAGGAGCGAGTGCTTCGATAATCCGACAGTCGGCGACGGTGTTGCGGCTACAGGAATCTATCAGCGCGTCGAGTTCACCAGCAAGCGCGGTAAGGTCCGCGATCTTTCGTCTGATCGCGTCGCGGTGTTGGTTAGCAACGACATCCACTGCGATGCAGGATTGATCGCGCCGATCAGCAAGCCCCATCAACTCGCGTACCTGGTCGATCGAGAAGCCCAGATCGCGCGCACGGCGTATGAAGGACAGGCGGCGCAGATGCGCGCTCTCATAGGTCCGATAGTTCCCCGCCGATCGCGCAGGTGCCGGTAGCAAGCCAATCTGCTCATAGTAGCGGATCGTTTCGACCTTCGTGCCAGTCGCACCAGCCAATTTCCCGATCGTCAGTTTCTCAGACACAGCGCTTGACCCTCTAGCGACTAGAGGGTGCATATAGGCTGTCAGATCGATTCTATCGAGGTGGCGAACATGGCCTGCACAAGCTGCGCGTCCGACAAGGCGGG
>Ga0308169_10002459_pt1 | contig 19191 bp, 22 predicted proteins | sample PhyBR1_2_FD_202139 | JGI IMG/M metagenome (GOLD analysis project Ga0308169, IMG submission 202139) | Phyllosphere microbial communities from UC Gill Tract Community Farm, Albany, California, United States - DLSLSB.R1 | ecosystem: Host-associated > Plants > Phyllosphere > Unclassified | place...
GGCCTTCCGTCCCGATTTGCTGCGCAAATCTGAACGGCTGCTTTTTGGTCGGTGTCGGATGAATCCGACCCCTGAACCCCGGAATGCCCTGGCAAACGGCCATACAGGCCCTACAAGCTCATTACGGCCGCGTGTCCGACTCCTGAGCCCTCGGCGATCCTGGACGCCCTGCAGCCCCGTTACGCGATTCTTACTGGCACGGCTTCTTATCGCCCTTACCCGGCCAGGCCTGTCGCCGCGTCGACCGCCAGTCGCCGGCAATCGGCCTCCCCCTGGCGTAAAACCTTCCGGCCGTTGAGTTGGGGTCGGCTTTCGATTGGGCGAAGCCCTTGGTCGGCTACCGCCGAGGCGGCGCGGGCCGTCGAGGCCCGTACTTTTCTTTTCTTGGGCGTGTGTATGCAACTAACGCACGGTTAAGACCCTGCCCTGGAAAAGGCGGCACGGGCCGCTCTAGGCCCGCACTTTTTGTCATCCGGGTTTGCCCTGAGCGCGTAGCGCGATCTCGACCGATTTGCGGGCGTGCCCGCGGCGCCGCGTTAAGTGGTGGCAACAACCTAATAAGGCAAAAGATTTTCAAAAACGCTGGCAAACCCAGCAGTGGTGCGGATTCCAGCGGTTTTGCCTATACGCGGCATTTTGCGTAACTCTACGCAAAATGGTGCGTAGTCCTTGCACTTTTTCCATTTTTTCTAGCATGAATGTAAACATCCGGCAAGGTTTACTATGTGTTTGTACCATTTTTGCGGCATCTATACGGTCAAATTGCGTAGTCCTATGACGCGAGCGTCGTTTCACCGCGTAGCGCGACAAGCTGCCGCCGCGCCTGGTGCGCGTTGGCCGGCCCCATTGCGCACCGTGCTGCGTAGTCCTATGACGTGAGCGCGATTTCCCCGCAATGCCGGCAGGGCCCGCTCCGGGCAGGCGCGACTACGCAATGCGCTGCGTAGTCCCATGACATTAGCGTCACTTCCCCGCAGTGTTTTTTTCATTGTAGCAATCAACCCGGCACATGCGTGTGTTACTTCCTCGCGCTCTCTTGCATCTTCTCTGCAACATGACGTAACATCCTAACGCTATCGGCATAGTCCTATGCTGGAACGCGCATAGATTAGGAGGCCATCATGGCAGGGAACAACGTAACGGTGCCGGCAGAACCTGCGCTGCCGGATGACCCGAGGGGCAACCGCACACAGGGCTGGGTGCAGACGGAGAAGAAGGCGCACCAGGCCATGTGGAAGCTCGGCGTCAAGCATCCAATGGCCTTGAGCGTGCTGCACTTCATGGTGTCGCGCCTCAACCGCGGCACGAACGGCGTCGTCATCAGTGCCAACGCCCTCGCGCAGCAGATGGGCATATCGACGCGGACGGTGCAGTCCACCATCGCCGTGCTGCGCGACTGTAAATTCGTCCAGGTGCTCAAGACCGGGAACACGAACATCTACATCATCAACTCGCAGATCGCCTGGCAGGGCGAGCGCGGCAGCCGGTTCGCATCGTTCAACGCTGAAATCCTCATCCACGAGAACGAGCAGGAAAAGCCGGTGGACGACCTGATCGCCGAAGCGAGCGAGCAACTGCCGGTGCCGGTGATGGAGTTTGACGAACAGATCGACCTCGGCCCGGCCGAGATCGTGCCGCCTCCTGGCGGCAAGGCGCCGCGCGCCAGGACCAAGAAGCTCAAGGACGCGGACGCCGCGGGCCAGGGTACGCTGGACATGGGGCAGTGACGGCGCGTGCGCGCGGCCAGCTCGGCGCGCGCTGCCCCGGAAAGGCGCTGGAAGCCCGAAGGGGCGAGACTCCGTAGGAGGCTCGATGCGCAGCACGACATAGCCGGTTTTCGCGCCAGCGAAAATTCCCCTGCTCACCGTGCAACGCTTTTACCGGATTTTTGTTTGACTTCCGACATTGTTCCCTAATCGTATCGGACTATGCTGGACCAGGAAATCACAGTTATTATTATTCCGAAATTAAGGCGGCAATACGGTTAACCGATAGGCCAGGTTTATCGGTAAAGGCGATTTAGCTATATATTTCAAATAACAAACTTTAGCGGCTAAAATCACGTGCCCAACCATAACGATAATTGCCGTGTATAACCTCATCCTTTTTACTAACATCCTTCGTATCCTCGATGAAATCGGGATGACGAAATCAGACCTGGCCTCCAAGGCCGGAATCTCTGTCTCATTTCTTTCGGACCTGACCAACGGACAAGGCAATCCGTCGCTGCGCATCATGGAGCAAATTGCCGATGCACTTCAAACACCGCTGCCCACTCTGCTCGAAGTAACCGACCTCGATCGCGCATCACTCGACGCACTTGCCGGCGGACATGCCCGCTTGAGCCTGCCGCCCGGCTTTGTGCGCGTTTCGGCCATCCTGACTGATTTTCAGGCCTACCAGGTAAGGCAATGGGACGAACAGAACCGAAAGCTCGTAGCAAAGCAGCGATCCAAACGGCCAAAGGATTGACGCCAAGGGAAAATTTAGCGGCTAAAGTTCCCAGCGAGCGTGGAATGCGCTCGCCGTAAGACCCTCTCCCAACCCGCAGAAAGCCACCTTTCTGCCTGACATCCCACGTCAAAGTCCTTGCGTCCGCACAAACCTCAAGCGGGCCGCACGATTCAATACCTCGTCGTTTGTCCCAAGTCCGCTTTCGGTATATCCTCAGCCTTGTAAAATCAGGCGTGTTGAATACCGGAAGATAGCTATGGACCAGCCAAACGACAACATTTCAACCGTGAAAGAGCGTGCGGTCGTTAAGCTTGAGCGTGACATGGGGCCCGTCATTCTGACGGCGCTGCACGATCCGAAAACCGTTGAGGTCATGTGCAACCCGGACGGGCGCCTGTGGCAGGAGCGTTTGGGCGAGTCCATGCAGTGCATCGGCACGCTGCGGCCGGCCCAGGCCGAGGCCATCATCAAGACGGTGGCCGCTTTCCACGGCAAGGAAGTCCACCACCTCAAGCCGATGGTTGAAGGCGAGCTGCCGTTGCACGGCATGCGCTTCGCCGGCCAGCTCCCGCCAGTCGTGCAAGGCCCGACGTTCGCGATCCGCAAGAAGGCGATCGCCATTTTCACTCTGGACGATTACGTTAAAGCCGGCATCATGACGGCCGAGCAGTGCGCGGCGATCAAGAAGGCCGTGTGCGACCATCGCAATATCCTGGTGACGGGCGGCACTGGCTCCGGCAAGACCACGCTCATCAACGCGATCATTCACGAAATGGTCACCAGCCACCCGCACGAACGCATCTGCATCATCGAGGACACCGCGGAGATTCAGTGCAAGGCCGAGAACGCAGTCCAGTACCACACGTCGCCCGACGTGACGATGACGGCGCTGCTCAAGACCATCCTGCGCATGCGGCCCGATCGGATTCTGGTGGGCGAGGTGCGCGGCGCCGAGGCCCTGGACCTGCTCGATGCCTGGAACACTGGACACGAAGGCGGCGCCGCCACCCTGCACGCGAACAGTGCCCTTGCCGGCCTGACCCGCCTGAAATCCCTGATTACCCGTAACGAATCGGCACCCGCCGAGATTGAACCGCTCATCGGCGAGGCGGTTCATGTAGTCGTCCACATCGCCCGAGCCCCGGAAGGCCGCCGCGTCCAGGAAATCCTCGAGATTTCCGGGCACGTGAACGGCCAGTACGTCACCACCACCCTATAGGAGCTTCACATGCAATCGCTCATCGCACGCCAGTCCGACGCCTACAACCGCTCCATGACGTTCTACGTCTGCGCGGTGCTGCTGCTGGCCTACTTCATCCTTGCCCCGCACGCCGCGTTCGCATCCGAGGGAACCGGGGGTTCTCTGCCGTACGAGGACTGGCTGACCAACCTGCGCAACTCCGTGACCGGGCCGGTCGCGTTCGCGCTGTCGATCATCGGCATCGTCGTCGCTGGCGGCGTCCTGATTTTCGGCGGCGATCTCAACGGCTTCTTCCGTACCCTGATCTTCCTGGTACTGGTGATGGCCCTCCTGGTCGGTGCGCAGAACGTGATGTCTACCTTCTTCGGTCGTGGCGCCGAGATCGCAGCCCTGGGCGATACGGCCGTCACGCATGCCAGGATGATCGCAATGGCTGCAGGCCGGGTGGCATAAATGGCGCTCCGCACGATACCCATTCGTCGGGCCGGCAATCGACACAACCTGTTCATGGGTGGGGATCGTGAACTGGTGATGTTTGCCGGCCTGCTGGCGTTCGCGCTGATTTTCAGCGCACAAGAGTTGCGGGCGACGGTGGTAGGGCTCTTGCTGTGGTTCGGTGCGCTCTTCGCGTGCCGGCGGATGGCGAAGTCCGATCCGCAGATGCGTTTCGTGTACATGAGGCACAGGAAATACAAGCCGTACTACGCCGCGCGCAGCACGCCGTTCCGCGAGAACACGCGCAGTCAAGGGAGGCAATACAAATGATGATCGCAAGCATAGCCATCGCGCTCGCAGGCCTCGGCCTGGTGATGCTGCTGCTGCTCTACAGCCGCATCCGTGCCGTGAACGAAGAGGCCGAGCTGAAAAAGCACCGATCGAAGGCGGCAGGGTTCGCGGACCTGCTGAACTATGCGGCCGTGGTCGATGACGGCGTAATCGTCGGCAAGAACGGCTCGTTCATGGCCGCCTGGCTCTACCAGGGCGACGACAACGGCAGCAGCACCGACGAACAGCGCGAAATGGTGTCCTTCCGGATCAACCAGGCGCTGTCCGGCCTCGGTAACGGCTGGATGCTGCACGTCGACGCGGTGCGCCGGCCGGCGCCCGGCTATCCCAATCCGGGCCTGTCGCACTTCCCCGATCCGCTGTCCGCCGCGATCGATGAGGAGCGGCGCCGCCTGTTCGAGAGCCTGGGCACGATGTACGAGGGCTTCTTCGTCCTGACGCTGACGTATTTCCCGCCGCTGCTCGCAGAGCGGAAGTTTGTAGAAATGATGTTCGATGACGAGGCGGTAGCACCCGACCACCGGGCCCGCACGCAAGGCCTGATCGACGCCTTCAAGCGGGACTGCAGGACGATCGAATCCAGGCTGTCGGCGGCCGTCAAACTCTCCCGTCTCAGGGGCCACAAGATGGTCCAGGAAGACGGCACGACGGTGACGCATGATGACTTCCTGCGCTGGCTGCAGTTCTGCGCGACTGGCCTAAACCATCCGGTCCAGTTGCCCAACAACCCCATGTATATCGACATGCTGGTGGGTGGGCAGGAGCTGTGGGGCGGGGTGGTGCCCAAGATCGGGCGCAACTTCGTCCAGGTGGTGTCGATCGACGGCTTCCCGCTCGACTCGCAGCCTGGCATCCTGACCGCGCTGGGCGAGCAGCCATGCGAGTATCGCTGGTCCTCGCGCTTCATCTTCATGGACCCGCACGAAGCCGTCTCGCACCTGGAAAAATTCCGCAAGAAGTGGCGGCAGAAAGTCCGCGGCTTCTTCGACCAGGTGTTCAACACCAACACCGGCCATATCGACCAGGACGCCGCCGACATGGTGGCCGACGCTGTGTCGGCGATCGCGGAAGTCAACAGCGGCCTGGTGGCGGACGGTTACTACACCAGCGTCGTCGTCCTGATGGACGAGAGCCGCGAACGCGCGGAAGCTGGCGCGCTGCAGCTTGCGAAGGCCATTCGCCGGCTCGGTTTCGGCGCCAGGATCGAGACGATCAACACCCTCGACGCCTATCTCGGGAGCCTGCCCGGCCACGGCGTGGAGAACGTACGCCGGCCTCTCATCAATACGATGAACCTGGCCGATCTTCTGCCGACCAGTACGATCTGGACCGGATCGAACACGGCGCCGTGCCCGCTATACCCGCCCGAGGCGCCGGCCTTGATGCACTGCGTGACGCACGGCTCGACGCCGTTCCGCTTCAACCTGCACGTCGCCGATCTCGGCCATACGTTCATGGCCGGCCGCACCCGATCGGGCAAGTCGACCAAGCTGGCGATCCTTGCGCTGCAGGCGCTGCGCTACCAGGGCATGTCGGTTTACTGCTTCGAAAAAGGGAAGTCGATGTACCCGACCACCAAGGGCGTGCACGGCAGCCATTTCGACGTCAGCGCGGACGGTAGCCGGCTTCACTTCGCACCGCTGCAGTTCCTCGATACCAAGGGCGATCGCGCCTGGGCCATGGAGTGGATCGACACGATTCTCGCGCTGAACGGCGTTGTCACGACGCCGGCCCAGCGCAACGAGATCGGCAACGCGATCATCAACATGAAGGAGAGCGGGGCCCGCACGATGTCCGAGTTCAGCCTGACCATCCAGGATGAACCGATTCGCCAGGCGTTGAAGCAGTACACCGTGGACGGCATGATGGGCCAGCTGCTCGACGCGGAAAGCGACGGTCTGCAACTCTCCAAGTTCACCACCTTCGAGATCGAGTCCTTGATGAACCTGGGCGAGAAATACGCCTTGCCCGTCCTGCTCTATCTGTTCCGCCGCATCGAACGCAGCCTGCACGGCCAGCCGGCGATCCTGTTCCTGGACGAGGCCTGGATCATGCTCGGGCATCCGGTGTTCCGCGAAAAGATCAGGGAATGGCTCAAGGCCTTCGGCAAGAAAAACTGCTCCGTCGTGATGGCAACGCAGAACCTGACCGATGCGCAGAACAGCGGCATCCTCGACGTGATCGTGGAGTCGACCGCGACCAAAATCTTCCTGCCCAACGTGTACGCCCGCGATCCCGACACCGCGGCCCTGTACCGGCGCATGGGCCTCAACGATCGCCAGATCGACATTGTGGCATCTGCCATTCCGAAGAAGCAGTACTACTGCGTGTCGGAGAACGGCCGGCGCCTGTATGAACTGGCCCTCGGCCCGCTGGCCCTGGCGTTCGCGGGTGCTACCGACCTGGACTCGATCGCGGAGATCGAGCAGCTTGAGGCGAAGCACGGCGACGGCTGGGTCCATGAGTGGTTGAGGAAGAAGGGCCTGAAACTCAGCGATTACAGCACGCCGGCACAGTCGCGGGCACAGCAACCCATTGAGCAAGGGGTAACAGCATGAATATGAACATTGGAAACGCGATTAAGAGCCTGGTCGGCAAGCGGTCGGGTGGTGATGAGCGCCTGGACACCTCCGTGGTCGAAGGCGGCCGCCGCAAGTCCGAGAATGAAAACCCGTACCTGTCGGCCCGCCGCACCTGGAACGACATCACAGCCGCGAACAGGGCCGGGCGCCAGACGATGGGCCTGCTGGGCCTGCTGGGAATGATGATCGGGCTGGCTAGTGTCGGCGGCTGGATTTACGTCAGCAGCCAGTCGAAGTTCGTGCCGTACGTGGTCCACGTGGACAAGCTCGGTGAACAAGTCGGCGTGGCGCCGGCCCAGCGGGCCGCACCGGTCGACCAGGTGGTGGTCCGGGCCAGTGTCGCCGCCTGGATCGCCAACGTGCGCCTCGTGACGCCCGATATTGCCCTGCAACGCAAGGCGGTTTTCAGCGTGTACGCGATGCTGGCCCCGAACGATGCCGCCACGGCCAGGACGAACGAATGGCTCAACGGGACCGAGGACAGCAGCCCGTTCAAGCGCGCCGCAAAAGAAACGGTCAGCGTGGAAATCGAAACCGTGCTTCCGCAGACGCCGGACACCTGGCAGGTCGATTGGATCGAAACGACGCGCGATCGCCAGGGCGTCCTCAAGGGACAGCCGCAACGCTGGCGTGCGCTCCTGACGGTCTACACGGTCCCGACGACGCCAGCGACCACCGAACAGCAGATGCGCGACAACCCGCTCGGCGTCCATATCCGTGACTTCTCCTGGTCCAAATTGTAAAGGGGGCATCCCATGAAAAAGCAACTGATAGCGATGATCCTGGGTGCTGCTTCGGCGCCCCTTTTCGCCGCGGCCGCCGACAACGCCGCCGCGGCCAACGCCGTCGCGGCCAGCTCCGCGAACGCGACAAAGAAGGCCACGCCGAAAAAGGGCGCCAGGCCGGCAGCGCCGCAGGACGTGGCCGACCAGTATTTTTCCAAGAACGCGCCGAAACTCACGGAGCAGGAGAAAGCTGCACTCGCGATCGCGCAGAAGTGGCAGGCCACCAGTGCGACGGGCATGAAGCCGTTCGCCGGGCCCGATGGCATGGTGCGCTTCGTATTCGGCGTCCAGCAGATCAGCGTCGTGTGCGCAGTCCTCAAGGCCTGCGACATCGAGCTGCAGCCGGGCGAGCAACTGAACAACCTCAACGGCGGCGATCCGCGCTACATCGTGGAGCCGGCCGTCAGCGGCTCCGGCCCGACCGAAGTCCTGCACCTGATCCTCAAGCCGCAGGACGTGGGCCTGGACACCAACCTGATCGTCACCACGAACCGGCGCGCGTACCACATCAACATGCGTTCCAGCCGGACGGAATACATGGCGCGTGTCGGCTTCATCTATCCCGAGGACGCGCAGGCGAAGTGGGATGCGCTCAAGACCCGGGAGGTCAAGCTGAGGCAGGACCAGACCATCCCGCAGACCAAAGAGAACATCAACGACCTGAGTTTTGCCTACGACATCAAGGGGTCGGCGTCCTGGAAGCCCGTGCGCGTCTACAACGATGGCGTCAAGACCATCATCCAGATGCCGGCGACGATGGCCCAAACCGAAGCGCCGACCCTGCTGGTCGTACGCAAGGAAGGCGGCCTGTTCAGCGATGATGAAACCGTGACGGTGAACTACCGCGTTCAAGGTGACCGCTACATCGTCGATTCGGTGTTCCAGAAAGCGATCCTGATAGCCGGCGTTGGCCGGAGCCAGGACCGCGTGACCATCACGAAGGAGAAGTGACATGCGCAAGTCCATTGTCCCGCTCCTGCTGCTGGCCGGCCTCGCCGGCTGCGCCTCGACCGGCAAAACGCCCGCATACGGCAGCTACGTCGACGGCACCAGCCCGGCAACCGAACAGGTCGTGGTCCAGGATGTCGTGAAGCGGTTGGTTGCCGCGTACCCGCCCGCTCGTACCCGGCTCAACCTGCAGCATCCGGCCACTGACGCATTCGGCGCCGCCCTGGTGGCGACGATGCGTACAAAGGGCTACGCGCTGGGCGAATACAAGGCGGCGCCGGCCGCCAAGACGGAACCGGGCGCGTATGCGTTCGCCTACGTCTTCGACCAGCCGGCCGGTACCGACCTCTACCGCGTTACCCTGTTCATCAACAACGAGGCCTTGTCGCGCGTGTACGAGGCCAAGGCCGGGGCGATCGCGCCGGCCGGCTATTGGGTACGGAAGGAGTGACCAGCCATGAGCACGATTCCAGAAGACCAACTGCTGCCGGAGTCCTCGCCCGGCAGCCCGTCCGGTGGGGTTCGACGCGTCAACAACCTGCCGGTCTACATCGTCGGCGGCGTGATGGCCGTCTTCCTGCTCATCGTCGCCCTGGTCGCGGCCGACCGGGCAAAGCAGCAGAGCAAGCCGGCCGAACAGCAGCAGGCCAAGGTCGGCAGCACGACCATGTTTGCCAAGGAGCTTGCCGGCGATCGGACGGACGGCATCATCCAGGCGCAAGCGGCCACGCCGCCGACCATCCCGCAGGATTTGCCGGTGCCCGGGCAATCAGCCAGCGTGCCCGTCACCCGTCCGGCCAACCTGGACCTGCCACCGGAGCCGCCGACCTCGCAGAGCGGTCCGGGCCAGGCGCCCGGCCAGGCAGGCCAGTACAGCAACGCACAACCCAGCCGGCGCGATGAAGAGGCGGCGCGCATCCGCATGATGAAGCTGCAGCAGCTCGATGAGGCGGTGAAGGCCAGGACGGCCATTCAGTTCGCGCTGACGCGCGGCCCGGGCTCGATGCCGGCACGCGGCGCACAGCTTGGCAGCGCACCAGGTGGAGCTCCGGCCAGCAACGACGATACCCTCGCGCGCCTGGCGGCCGTGCGGCAGCAGATCGAGGCGGCATCGCGCGACGATCCGGCCGCGGCGTACCAGGCCCGCCTGCAGGAGGTCCAGCAGCTACAGGCGGGTAGTGGGGGCGGCCAGGGCGGCGCCCCGCAACTGGCCCAGGCCAGCGCAGGCCGCAACGACCTGGCGCGGTTCTCGGGGTCGGGCCAGGGCGATCGCTGGCGGATGGACTCGCAGCCAGAGGCGCCGCGCACGCCGTACGTGCTGCGCGCTGGCTTCGTCGTTCCGGCGCTGCTCATATCCGGCATCAACTCGGAACTGCCGGGCACGATCATGGCCCAGGTGAGCCAGGACGTGTACGACACCGCGACCGGGAAGTGGAAGCTGATACCGCAGGGATCGCGCCTGGTCGGCAGCTACGAAAGCGAAGTCGCCTACGGCCAGTCCCGCGTGTTCATCGCGTGGCAGCGCATCATCTTCCCGGACGGGAAGGCCATGGACATCGGGGCCATGCCGGGCGCCGACAGCGCAGGCTATGCCGGCTTCAAGGATCAGGTGAACAACCATTACTTCCGCACGTTCGCCTCGGCCTTCCTGATGTCCGGCGTCACGGCCGGCATCGCGAAGAGCCAGCCTGAAAGCACCGGCCTGTATGGCACGCAAAGCTTCAACAGCGCATTGAGTCAAGCTGTCGGCCAGCAGCTCGGCCAGGTCACTGCGCAGCTCATCGCCAAGAACCTGAATATCTCGCCGACGCTGGAAATCAGGCCGGGCTACCGATTCAATGTCATCGTCATCAAGGACATGACGTTTTCCAAGCCGTACAAACCGTTTGATTATTAACGCCAAGGAGGAAGATCATGAAAACCCGAGGTCGTCACGTTTTAGCCGCTAAAGTCGCGTCTGCCCTGGCATTCGCGGCCGGGCTGGGAATGATGTCGCCGGCATCGGCGCAATGGGCCGTGATTGATGCCGCCAACGTCAGCCAGACCACGATCACGGCGCTGGAAAACATTCGCCAGACTACGAAACAAATTCAACAGTACCAGACGCAGTTGCAGCAATACGAAAACATGCTGCGCAATACGACGGCGCCGGCCACGCAGATTTGGGACCAGGCCAACCGGACGATGACTGCGCTGCGCGGCTCGATCGACACGCTGGCCTATTACAAGAGCACGCTGGGCGGCGTCGATAACTACTTGGCGAAGTTCAAGGACACGAACGGCTACCGGAATTCGCCGTGCTACTCGGTCAATGGCTGCACGCAGGACGAATGGCGGGCCATGAAGGCGCAGGAGGCCTTGGGCTCCGAGGCGCAGAAGAGGGCCAACGATGCGCTGTTCCGGGGCATCGACCAGCAGCAGGACGCCCTGCAGGCCGACGCGCGGCAACTGGAACGCCTGCAGTCCTCGGCGCAGGGCGCGGAGGGGCAGCTACAGGCTATCGGTTACGCGAACCAACTGGCAAGCCACCAGGCGAACCAGTTGCTGCAGATTCGCGGCTTGCTGGTGGCCCAGCAGAACGCGATCGCCACGCGCAACGCCGTGCTGGCCGACCGTGAGGCCAAGCAAGCGGCCGCCGCGGCTCAGATTCGCACGGGGTCGTTCCGTCCTAGCACAGCAACCAACTGGTGAGGCAACTCATGAAGGCAAAGCACATCCTGGCCCTGGCGTCACTCCTGCCCGTCCTTCTCACTGGTTGCAACGACAAGCCGGCTGTCGCCAGCCCGGCGTGTGCTGACCTGGAAAAGACCACTGATCCCGCTGCGCGTGCGGAACTGCTCAAGCGGTGCCCGCGCGTCGGCCCGGCTTATAAACCGAGTCAACCTAAAAATTGGTGAGGTAATCATGAGAATGCCAGTCATTGCCAGACGCCCCTCGTCGCACATCATCCTGTGGCTGGCGTTCTTGTCCGCGCAAGCTACCGCGGCCATTGATAACGCCGGCATCCTGGACAAGGTACTGGACCGCTACTCAACGGCCGCGGCTACCTGGGGCGCTGTCATTACTAATCGGGCCAGTTGGCTGTTCTGGATGCTGGTCGTCATAAGCTTGGTCATTACGTTCGGCTTCATGGCCCTGCGGAAGGCCGACATCGGCGAGTTCTACGCGGAATTTGTGCGTTTCACCCTCTTTACCGGCTTCTTCTGGTGGGCACTCACCAACGGGCCCCATTTCGCCGACACCATCATGCGGTCCCTGCGCATGATCGGCGCGGAAGCGTCTGGTCTTCCCAATGCGCTTGCACCCTCCGGCATCGTGGATATCGGCTTCGACATTTTCTGGAAGGTCCTCGACCAATCGACGGTTTGGGAGCCGATCGACAGCGCCTGTGGGATGGCGTTGGGCGCTGCAGTTCTGGTTATGTTTACGATCGTCGGGATCAATATGCTGCTGCTCCTGATAAGCGGCTGGATTCTGGCCTATGCCGGCGTGTTTTTCCTTGGATTCGGCGGATCACGCTGGACCTCCGACATGGCGATTTCGTACTACAAGGCTGTTCTCAGTATCGCCGGCCAGTTGATGACAATGATCCTCCTGGTCGGCATCGGCAAGTCGATCGTGGACCAGTATTACGCCGGCATGAGCGCGGGAATGAATCTCAAGGAATTGAGCGTCATGATGATCGTTGCACTAGTGTTGCTGCTGCTTGTGAAAACAGTTCCCGGCCTGATCGGTGGGCTGGCGGGTGGCAATGTCGGCTCGCTCGGCAGTGGCTTTGGTGTCGGCGCAGTGATGGGCGCGGCCGCGATGGCGGGTGCTGCGGCCGCAACGGCAGGCGCGGCGATCGCGGCCGGCGCGACCGGCGCCGCTGGCGGTATGCAGGCGTTGATGGCGGCCTTCTCGAAGGCCTCCGCGGCCGAAAGCGCGAGTGGTGGTGCCGGCTCGATGCTGGCCGCAGCTGGTAGCGGCGGTGATGGTGGCGGCGGTGTTGGCGGCGGCGGCGCAGCAGCGAACGATGCTGGCGGTGGAAGCCCGCTCGCCTCGGCAATGGGCGACGGCGGCAGCAGCTCGGGCAGCTCGTCGGGGTCCGGCGGCGCCGGCAGCTCGGGCGGTTCGGGCGGGTCCGCTGGCCTGGGTGGCGGTACAAGCCTGGACGGTTCCGCCAGCCTGGACGGTGCCGGCAGCTCCGGCAGCGACGCATCGGGCGCCGACCAGTCCTCGAGCGCCGGCAGCACAGGCGCGGGCGAACAGGCCGCTGCAGCTCCGGGCGGCAGCAGGGACGGCGCGGCCGGCGAAGCGAAGCAGGGAGGGCTCGGCGCCAAGGCGGCCCGTGCCGGCAGGATCGCGGCTGGCACTGCGACCAACCTCGCGGCCGGCACTTGGGACGTTGCGAAAGGCAAAGCGGCCGAACTGCGCAAGGGCGCGATGGAACGGATCGGCGAGACGACGGGCGGCAAGATCGCTGCTGCGATCAACGCTCGGGCAGCGGCCGATAAGGCCGCGAAGTTCGGCGACGACAGCCTCTCGGCTGCAGCCGACGACAAGGCGGTCGACGCGGCGTCGGAAGTGGCAGCCTTCCGCGATCGCGATTCCAAGGCGTCCTGAGCGGGGTTGCTATGCCGTTCCTCGATCTTCCTCCCCAAATGCAAGAGCGGGTCGTGTGCTCGATCTCGGCCGCCGTCAAGTACGAGGTGGCGGCAAACATCGTTCTGGCGGTGGCCGAGAAAGAGGCCGGCAAGCCTGGTCAGTGGGTGCGCAATGCCAACGGCACAGCCGACGTTGGCAGCATGCAATTCAATACTTCGTATCTGCGCGACCTGGCACGCTACGGCATCACACCCGAGCATGTCGCCGCGGCCGGCTGCTTCCCGTATGACGTGGCCGCCTGGCGGCTGAGAATGCACATCAAGAACGATACCGGCGATCTCTGGACACGCGCCGCCAACTATCACTCGCGCACGCCGCGGTTCAATGCCATCTATCGCGCCGACCTGATGCGCCGGGCTGTCAAGTGGGCCGACTGGATCGAGGCGCGATTCCCGACGCACGATCCGCTGCAGGCGGGCGCCCGACCGCGCCCAGCGCGCGTCCCTGCCGTCGTCGCGGCGGCGGCCCCTGCAGCCGTTCCTGCAGCCAGGCCGCAGCGAGCGGTGCTGCAGCCGGCAACGCCAGTCTACGTCCCGCGCAAGCTGCTCGTCAGTTCCCAGCCATGAAGCGGTTTCAACTTTAGCGGCTAAACATGAAAACCTCGTTGCAATCCAACCGCCACGTCAGAACCGGCATGCGCCTCGCACGCCAGTACAGCGCCTGGGCGTCCTCGCAGGCCAAGAACGGCAAGGACCTGCTGGTGTTGGGCCTGGGCCCCATCGTTGCCCTCGCGGTCGTGCTGTGCTACCTGCCGGCCTGGCTCGGGATCACGCTGGGCGTGGTCCTGCTGGTCCCGGCGCTGTATATCGTGTTTCTCGTTTTAAAAGCCTATGCCACCCTGTTTGCTCGGAAATGAGCGTCTTTGAAGGAATCATCATGCGCAGCACCAAGTCCCTTGCCCTGTTCCTGTTCTTCCTGCCTGTCGTCCAATCCGCGCTGGCCCAGCCGGCCGTCTACGAGGGCCTGCCGGTATCGACAACGGTATACGTGCCGTTCGTGAACGGCAGCGTGCGCTTTGTCCCGAGCGTGGAAGCCGTCGAAAGCCTGGCGAGCGCGCCGGCCGCGGCCTTGATCGCCATTCGCGGCCGGACAAGCACGCCGACGCCGAGCGCGAAGGACGAGGCCCTGGCCCTGGCCAGGGCGATCGCGGCGCGCTCGTACCTGGTCGCGCACGGTGCCTCGCCGTTGAAGATCACGCTGAACTACGCATCGGCCGCCGACTTCGTGGCCGACAACTCGACCGCAGCCGGCCGGCTGCAGAACCAGCGCGTGGAGATCGACATCATCCATGTGCCGCTGGGGCAGGGGGAGTAGGGAAGCGACGCCAGAAGACAGCATGAAAGCCGCTCGCATTTATCAAAGGGTTAGTACTTACGGGCAGGATCTGACGAGGCAGGAAAAACTCGTGGCTGAGGCTCAGGCTGCGGGCTATAGCATCGCGGGGGTCTACAAGGAAAAGGCATCCGGGGCGACGATGGACAGGCCGGAGCTTTTGCGCATGATTGCAGACCTTCAGCCAGGCGACGTGGTTATTGCCGAAAACATGGACCGAATCAGCCGGTTACCATTGCCCGAGGCAATGCAGCTCATCGACGCCATACGCAGCAAGGGAGCCCGCCTGGTCGTTCCTGGTCTACTCGACTTGTCGGAGGTAATTGCAGGGACCGAGGGTGTCGCCAGGATAGTCACGGAGACACTGCAGGACATGCTGATAAAGATAGCCCTGCAGATGGCCCGTGACGAGTACGAGCTGACGCGCAAACGCCAGGAACAGGGCATTCAGGCGGCCAAGGCTGATCGCAAATATCAAGGGCGGCCACCTAATACCGAACAGCATCAACGGATACTCGCGCTGCGCCCCTTTCATACAGTGAAGGAAACTGCGAAGTTAGCCGGCTGCAGCGAGAGCCAGGTCAAGCGCATTTGGGCGACGTTTCCGGTCATTGCCGATCCTGCCGAACCGGTCTACAGCCTAGAAGAAGTCGACGCTGTGCTTGGTCTTTGGCGCCGACGTGCTGCCTTGCTCACCAAGGAAATACGCGCCCTTGCTGCCACACACAGGCGCATGCGGCGCAAGGGTGCTGTTACCAAGAAGAGCCTGACGGATGAGCAAAATGCACTTATCGAAGCTGCCCTCAACGACTTGGCGGCTGGTGATGCCGACAGCGCCGAGCTGCCGAACGACCCGGATCAGATGAGGCCAACATGACACCGAAGTTCTCGAAGCCGCCCTGGCACCTCATGCTGACGAGGCCAGGCCGGGGAATAGGCCGCCGGGGCTCCGTCTTGATCGCGGCGGGCGGGCCACTTGCGATTGACTGCACCGAGAGCGGCGCGACGTTTGAAGAGTCGGCCGCGAACGGCAAGCTGATAGCGGCCGCGCCTGGCCTGGCCTACGCGCTCAGTGCGCTGGTCCACGAACTGGAACAGGGCGCCGCGCAGTTAGAAGCCGACGAGAACAGTGTTGCGATCGACAAGAGCCGCATAGGACTGCTCAAGGATGTCTTGCGCAGCGCCGGCATCAGCTGAGCCCTCGCCAGCGGCATGCCGGCCGGCACACGCAAACTTTTTTCCTGACGATCGCACCGCAGCCACGGTCGTGATGCAACGCTGGCAGCTCCACCATATATAGGAGCATCGTCCATGCCGACAACTACCCATCCATACGCTTGCCCCGCGGCGCGCATCCGCGTCACCATCACCAGGCAAACCTTTCCGACGATCGGCGGCATCGGCGACGATGCCGGTCACTGCCCGAGCGATTACGACTGTTCGCACCAGGACGGGTGCGATCGCCGGCACGATCAAGGCTGCATCGTTTACCGGCTCAACACGCAGACGACCTCGTAGGACCGCAAGCCGGTCTAGGCCGGCGCGCTTTACCCGCTAAATTGCCAAGCTCGGCTGCAGAATCTTGCCCATCCTAACGTTGGGAACTGTGGCTGACTCAGCTGGTCTGACAGGATCACCAACCTTTGGACATATCTATGTCTCAGACTGTTACACCGGATGCACGCCAAACGGACGCCGTATCGGCGCTTGTAGAGAGGAGCATCGTCATGCTGCAAGAACTTGACCGGGATTTGGTCGCAACATTTCTCCTACGACGACATGTGCGCGTAGCCGTCATCGCCCGCGTCCTGTGTGAGCCACATCGTCGCCGAAAGTGTTGACCAAAGTTCTGTTGAAAATTTGCTCGTAAAAACGTCGCACCGAACATGCAAAACTTTTCTGCACAATCGTACTGCACGATTGTGCAGAAAAAACTTGCGTTTTTGCACGTCGAATTTTATACTTGCGGGCGTAGCAGCGAATTTACCTTCGCTGCTTTTCTTTCGCCCTCAGTATTCCCTTTTGGGAACAACGGCCGCCAGAAGTGGCGAAACCGCAAGATGAGACGAAAAAAGCCCCAGCTCAGAAGCCTAGGAACTTCCTTGCCGGGGCCAGACAACATCAGAAGTAACTCTGGATGAGCATCAAGATGTCGTGCAGTCGTTCAACGAGTGTGGGCCATTCGATAGACGACAGAGTTTGAAGCGTGTCAGCGAGCTTGCTATGCTCGATGATGCTCTGCAGGTAGTAGATAGCTGCGAGAGGTTCGTGGGATTCCTTGAGGAAGGCGATTACGAACTTGAAGAGTTTGGCGATACACTTGAACATTGGTGGATTTCCTTATAGAAATAGGTTGTTTTTTTCATAATAAATACCTTTCAGGTAAGTCAATAAACGTCGGCCTCGTCAAGACAGCCGACTATCTTTGCTGCTGAGCGAACTCAGCAATTCCAATTATGCCACGCGGCAATGCCGTCCGCAAGGTCTTGCGTTGACGATTTTTTCATTTCCTGTTAGAAATGCGTTTCTGCACGTCTGTTCCTCGGCCGTGCCGCACAGATTCTTGCCACTTCCGTTACACTGGTCTTGCCAATGTCGGCAAGCAATCAGGAGAAATGTGATGGAAAAGGATGAGTGGTACGGGAAGATCGTCGCTGATACTGGCAAAGAAGTCAGTGGCGGCGCCGGCCTTCTCGTGCGAGTAAAGCGCGGTGGCGGCATGAGGACGGTGGCTGAACGTATCGGCGCGAAGGCCGCCCAGGACGTACTGGACGAACTCAACGCCCCGGTCGTCAAGAAGCGGCCGAACCTGCGCATCGTGAGGCGCGCTGCATGATGCTGCAGATAAAAAAGGAGCCGGGATACCCCGGCTCTTTTTTTATCTGCCACAGATGCCAGGTCGCGCGGTCTTGTCAAAAGCAGAATTCGCCATTACTGTACGCATATACAGTATTTGGCAACGCCTCTCATGACCACTTCCCCGCCCGCGCTCGAAGCATTGCACCCCTCACTCTGGCGAGCCTCCCAGCTGGCCCGCGCGACCACGCAGTGCGTCGAAACCGGCCATTCCACCTTGTCGATGCAACTGCCAGGTGGCGGCTGGCCGATCGGCACCTTGACCGAGCTGCTGCTGCAGCAACCCGGAATCGGCGAACTTCGGCTGCTCGGCCCGGCGCTGGCCGAGGTCGCCAGCCGGCGCGTTGTCCTGTTGGAGCCGCCGCATCCGCCCCAAGCCTTGGCATTGGCGGCGCTCGGCCTGGCCCCCGAAAACGTGATCTGGCTGCGCAGCGGCCGCACTGCCGACACGCTCTGGGCGGCCGAGCAGGTGCTTCGCAGTGGTAGTTGCGGTGCGCTGTTGCTTTGGCAGACCCATGTGCGGGCCGAGTCGCTGCGCCGGCTGCACCTGGCCGCCCAGCACGGACCGACGCTGTTCTTCCTGTTCCGACCGTTGGCGACCGCCCTGGATGCGTCGGCGGCGCCGCTGCGCCTGAGCTTGCGACCGGCAGCCGGTGGCCTCGACATTGGTTTCGTCAAGCGGAGAGGCTCTAGCGTCGATCAGACGCTATTCCTCCCGCTGCCGGTCGCGCCAGTGTTCCGGCCGGCGCCGAGCCGTCAGGCGCCGACGCACACGCCGGCTCCGGCGCTCGCATCCGCATCAAGTCTTTTGCCTGAATTGGCCTTGTGATCTGCAACGCATCTGCTGGCAGCTGCCTGCTTCTGGCCAGAAGACAATAACCGCCCTTACCTGAGCCTTGCGGCTTCGGCTGCAATGTGTGCCGCGAATCTCGTGACGAATGTTTTTAGGTCGGTCAGCGCGGACATGCAGCGGTAGTCTCCCGTGTTGATGGCCTCGCGCTTTGAGGTCATTACGCAGGCCGCAGTATAGAGCTGTTCCCTGACCATTTTGTCGCAGAGGATGTCGTACCTCTTAAGGTAGGAGGCATCTCTGAATTCCGGAAAGATCGGAAAGTGGGGCGACTTGTCTCTCACGGGACTGTTCGATCCTGGAGCATCTTCTACATGCATTAGCCAGCCGACGAAGGGGCGAGGCTGCTGGCCAAAAGCTTTGTATTCATAAGCCATATTTAGGTCATGTGCGGTACCTAGTGCCTCTTCCGTGCGGTTGTTGTAATTGTTCCCAAACGATCCGACCTGGCTTTTCAATTCGATGGCTGCGATGAGTTCACCCTTATAGATGATAAGGAGATCCCATAACTTCGTAGGGCGGAAGAAACCGGGCAGAGTGAGGACGGCTCGTTTTTCGTGAATGTCAGCACTCTCTAGCCCGTTGGCGCGTACCAGGTCAATAATCAAGGCAATGAAGCCGTCCATATTGTTCCCGGCGGTCACGCTTCCACGCTCTCCCTGGTCGAGTTTCCCTGCCTCTGCTTGCTTCTTTTTTGCGGCGTCACGATTGCCCCAGAATGCCTTAACTGATTCTCGGATCTTATTTTCG
>Ga0308169_10002468_pt1 | contig 19132 bp, 19 predicted proteins | sample PhyBR1_2_FD_202139 | JGI IMG/M metagenome (GOLD analysis project Ga0308169, IMG submission 202139) | Phyllosphere microbial communities from UC Gill Tract Community Farm, Albany, California, United States - DLSLSB.R1 | ecosystem: Host-associated > Plants > Phyllosphere > Unclassified | place...
AAATATGCGGCAGAACTGCACCCGGCCGATCCCACAGGACGGCACGCCGTCGCATACCTCTGTCATGGAGGTTCGGTCTCGGCGTCGAAGGATGAAGCGTGTCGATCCGCAATTAGCGTCAACCGCGTAACGACGAGGACTTGCAGTAAGCACAACGGTCGAACGCAGAAAGCTCAACCGATGCGCAGGTTTTAAAGCGCAAAGTTCAACCTCTATCGATTTGGCAGCATCGCCTGATTGGCAAAGAGGTCGTCGATGTTAAGCGCCAGTAGGCGACGTTTGACACGTTAATCTCAAATCATGGGACGGCTTCACGTCCGGAGGCTCGGTTGCCAAGCGCGACGAACTCAATGTGGCAGTCAGCTATCATTGCCCCAAACCCGCTTCGCGATCGGGCTGCGCGATTGGAATAATCGACACTCGTCTCATACTTTTATTCATCAGCCGAACAGACTCAAAATAGGTTCGTCGAGCCAACCATCATTGGTACCTTGACGGGCATTTTCGTCCCGCCTAACGGCCCTGCCTCGTTTCGCTCGCTGAATATGCAGGCCGAAGAAGAGCTTCGACGAGAAGGATAAGGCATGCCGCGATCGTCAGCGCGGACAGGCCATCAACGCGGGTAGCTTTAGAACCGAACGCCCACAGCGCCGATCCTGAGGCCAAAGCGCTTGCGACCACGTCGAGAACGCGAGCAACTCCTTCCAGCCTTCCCAGGGTAGCAAACCGCATTATTCCGACAACAGAAAAAACTGCACCAAGGAGCGCAATCCTCCATCCTTCTTCTGATGCCGGCCCGAACGGGGCGAATAACGCAGCCGCTAGGAACATGATGCCAACTACGACAACGAGGATCGAGCATGCGATAACGAGAAGCCGTCGGCCGCTATTCATTTGAGACCTTGCTTGATCGAAGCGCCGAACAGCATGAGGTCCAAACCGAATTTGTGAGCAACGCACGTTATATTATCGATAGATACCGGAGGCCTCATCGTATTATCTCATCCCATCTCAACCACAGTCACCGGTATTGATTTTCATCAGGTCAAAAACTTGGAGGCTCGCAAGATTTTAGTGGCCTTCAAAGATAATATTATTGACTAGGTTCCAGTCTTTGGTGTCGCCGTCATATATTTCAGCGTTCGCAAATCCGGTAATCATCTCGGATGGCCACCAGCTCGTCAATTGCTGGTAACATTTTTTAAACAACATCGTCGCTGACACGCGTCCCTTATGCGGAAGAACCGCTCTCGGTCATGAGAAAGCCATACAAAAATTGCCGAAACTTTAAACGGCGTTAGTTGGCACTGTTTAGCCCAGCGCCTCAGTCTTAGCCTCTCGACGCACCGCGTCGAATAGGTGGTGATCGTCGCCCCCCGCCCCGACATCACTATGTGGGCTCGCGGGAAAGACGGCCGTATGTAAAATTGATCCTGATGCGCTTTCTATCTCCCGACAGCCTCGTGTAGGCGTCCTGGAATATCACGTCGGCACCGAACGGGTTGCACCAAGTCATGATTACCGCTGGGCTACGTAGCTCTCGCAACCAACTATTAAGACGCCCGAGATCTTCTGCGGAAAGTTGCTTATGCCAGAATTTGAATGACATCACCTCATTGTTTCGACCCTGCCAGCGATAAAGCACGTCAAGGTTCTCAATTCCGCATTTGACAACGAGGTGTTGCTCCCCGGCAGTTGGTTCGGGCGCCTCGAACGATTGGGGCGGCTGCGGCGGGGGAGGCAGCTGGGCGGCCTGAGCGGCGATGACCGCGGACGCTCCTACAAGTAGCCACGCAAAATACATCACCAGCTGGTATCCTTTAATCAGAAGCAGGGGCATTTTCAGACTGAGCGGTCAAATGGCTTCATTCCGGTCCTGATCACGCGTGCTTTGCTTGCTCTAATCCGCTTGCTGTATTTGCGCTGTGTCACGTCGTTTTCGAACACTATTTAGTGCCCATTTGAAGCATTACGTGAACCGCTTTGAATTGCCCACCCTCAACATTTCAGATTAGCCGACCGTCGCGATTGTCGCAGGCGAAGTGTTGGCGTCCCGCAGGCGTTATTCGCTGTGGCGTTCGTGATGCGCAAGCAGGGACCCCCGGTGAGCCGGCATGAGTTCAATAAAAACCGATCTCCGCATTCCGAGGACGCGCTACGCACCTACGAAAAGAACGCTCCCAGCCAACATCCGGAATGGCTCCATGAGGAACTATGTCGGGTTCGGCATAGGCGAATTGATGGGCGAACTACGGCGTCATCACACCTCGCTTAACGACAGCTTACCCGTGCAACTCATGAGCGGGTCGTAGACATCAGTGCCCGATGACCAACCGCTGCACCAGTGCGCGGTCGTATAGATGCTGTCGTTCGGGTCCGATGCCGGCCGACCTTAACAGACTGATCGCGGAGAGACCATGCACGCCCAATCTCGCAGAGACTTCCAGCACGGTGATGAAGCGGCGGCACATGTCTTCGAGCCACGGCACCGGCACGGCTGGTGCCCCCTTGCTCGTCGGCCATCGCGCGAGCACGGTGGCGGCGTCGCGCACGTGCAGGTTCAGCTCGGTCATCGCGTCGCTCTTGGTGACCAGCACCGCCCAATTCCGTTCCCGAGGCTCGGACGTCTTCGGCTCCAATCCAAGCATCGCGGTGACCATAGCGGACGGGACGCTGACCCGTTCCAGCAACGGTCCGGGACCGTCGGCCAAGTGGAACGGCAGATTGCCGGAGAGCATCCCTTGGACGATCAGCCCGTAGGGCTTGCGCATTCCACCGATCGCGCATCTGGCGCGGCCGAACCGAACCCAGGCTGGTTCGCTCGGTCGGGAGCGGCGGGATAGAGCTTCCGCAAGATCGCGCAGGCTCGCGATGGACAGGCGGACAGCCCCTCCCCTCGGTGGCGCGTGCAAGTTTTCTTCACCACCTAGGAGGCCCGACTCGATGAGCTGCTCGATGCCGTGCGTGGTGCAGCCGAAACCTACCGCAGCGACGTCGATTGGCGTAGATTCGACGAACCGGCGTGACATCTTCTCCACGGTCACACGATCGAGAAGCAGCATGGGACGATCCCCACTCACGGCGAATACGGTCGGAATGGTCCCGGTCCGCCGCGCACGGACCAGATCGGTCGGTTTGAAACCTCGCAGCCCCCCGGCACCCGCCGGCCCGATGCCCGTCTGGTGCGCCTTGCCGCGCAGACGTGCGATTTCAGCGCCGGCGACGGCCGCGAGGAACGGGGGCGTGCCGACGAGATCGGCCAGCAGCAGGAAGTCCATCGTGGCGCCGCCGTTGCCGTCGCCGGACCGGGTCGGTCGGCGACTGCATCGCTCCGCGGCGAGCCGCTCGAAGCCGGCCGGCCAATCCTCGAGCATGCGCCATGACGCCGCCACGGCGGCGCTCACCCGTTCCGGCGTGACTCCGATCCGCAGCGCCCGCCTCGCCGCCCGGCAGCGAATTGACGGATCGCACACGCCGGCGAGCGCCACGACGAGGTCGAGCACGTCACCCGGATCGACCTCGCGGAGCCAATGGGGCAGCTTTGCGGCGCTGACGGCCCGTTTCGCGTGATCGTGATGGAAGAGGCCGACGGCCGCCCTTAGCGCATCCCGATCCGCTTCCGGCACGAGCGACGTCGCTGCGAGGGCAAGCGGTTCGCCGCACAGGTCGCACGCCTCCACGCCCAGCGTATGGTGCCAGCCCTGTCGATGTCGGCATAGCGGATCCGGACACTCCGCCTGCAGATGCTCCCAGGTCTCGTCGGAGAAGGGGAACGGTCTCAGATCCCAGGTGGCCCGGTGATACGCCGCGTCGGCCAGCGCCGCCGGGGCGAACAGGCGTTGATTGCGCACCAGGTGCAGCCGATCGACGGCGACGGCGACGCCGAACAGCCGGCGTCCGGATCCGACCAGGGGCTGGAGCAGCGGTTCGATCTCCGTCTCGTCGACTTCCAGGAAGTCCGCCAAGGAAGCCGCATCGGCGCCGCTCCTGGAGATGCGCACGCGGCCGGGAACATCGATCCCCATCAATTCAGTGATCTCCCGAATGCTCGCGAGGCCCAACCGGGCGGCGCGATATGCCGCATACCCGTCCAGGGACTCCCCCGGTTCCGGCAGGCGGGGATCGGGGCGGGAGGTCACGAGGTCTTCTCCTCGAAGGGGTTCCGGGCCTCCCGGTCCGCCAGCGGCAGGCGGGCGAAGCCGAACGCGAGGTCCTCAAGGTCGATCGCTTCGGCGTTGCGCGCCACGGCTTCACCCAGCGCGTTGCGAATGACCTTCATGATGACGCGCATGCGACCGCCGGAGGCCAGCACGAACCGTTCGGCGTGTCGTTCCAAGGTCGATTCGGTGGCCAGCAGGCGATGCGCGACGATCTTCCCGTCGATCTCGTTGAGGAAGTCTACGAGGGTCCGCTGATCCTCGTCCACGCTCCAGTCGAAGGGATCAAGCGATACGCCGTCATCAAGGCGATCGAGGAGTGCTGGACACCCCTTGAGGACGATATCGGCCTCCTCGCTGCCGACGAAGGCGACCGGGCAGACGCCTGCGTCCATGATCCGTTCCTGGATGACGGTGGCGATGGGTCTGCTCATGGTGACGCGCCGTGCCGCACGATTGAACTCATCGAAGGTGGCCAGCTGGACGCCGCGCCTCCTCATCTCGCGGATCGCCTTGTCCCAGCGGAACGATGGCCGACCGGCGTCGGGCTTGGGTGCCCCGAGTGCGGCGAGTATGGCCGAAGGCACCGCTTCGGGCGTGCCTTCGGCTCTCATGACGACGTTCAGCACCGGCATCGTCCCTTCCGGCGCTCCCGTCGCGGCATGACGCGCGAGCGCCAAGAGGGCCTCGGTCTTCCCCGTGCCGTAGGGGGCGACGAGCATGGCACCCCCGCAGGATGTTCCCGGGTCCCGGTCGATATGCGCGAGGCGCACCTCGTCGAAGGCGGCCACGACCGCGTCCTGATAGGGGTTGGTGCCTCGGATGCGGCTGAACGACGCCTTCGCCTGCGCTACCCGCCGGACGAGATCGGACGGCGTCTCGGTCGCGCCATCGTGCGGAATGGACGCGGAACTCATTTGTAGCCTCCCGCCACGGAGCGGCGCCGGGCCGGTTGGGTCTTAGCCGTTGCGGCAGCCAACTTGCCCGCCGCAGGCTTCATGGCTTGGCCCGCGTCGCGGGCCGTTCGGGTCGAGCGCCTATGCTTGCCGTCGGTGCGGGGATCGGGGCGGCGGTTCAGCACCTCCATGTCGAACTTGGTCAGGGCGGCACGCTCCTGCGGAATGAGGTCATAGGCCGAAACCGGCTGCGTCGGTGCGGTATGCAGGTGCACGACGTTGCCGGCCATCTGGCGCAGACGGGGTGCCTCCCGCAGACGCATTGCGGCCTCGCGCTGCTTGAGGCTCTGATCGGGATCGAGGTGTCGCTTGGCCTGCACGAGGCGGTCGCGGACGGCGATGCGTTCCCGCTCGCTGCCGAACGCTTCGGCGCTCGCCTTCGCCGATTCCACGATCATCTCGTGGACGAAGAGCGGCATCCCGTCCGTGTAGTCGGCGTCGTCGCAACGCAGTTCGACGTAGTCGCGGGCCACCCTGTTCCAGACGTGGATCCTCGATATGTCGAGTGGGTCATAGACGAAGTCCACCGTGGCGGTGGCGTCGCCGTTGGCGCGACGAGCGCTAGCGGGTTCGAGACCGGCGAGATCGTTGAGGAGCCTGAGAACCTCAGCATTGCCTGCGAAGCGCAGGCCCTTCCATTCGATCCCGGACCGGGCGATCTGATGCCCGGGCACCAGAGTCATGAAGTCGCGCATGACCGCGTCGAGATCGGCGAGGTTGGTGATGCCACGCGCCTCTGCGTCTTTGTGGAACATGAGCGCCGGCTGCCGGTTGCGCAAGTCGGAGTTTGGTTCCAGGTTGTGGAGGGTGACGGCCAGGTTGGTGAGCCCTTCGATCTGGCCGATCTCCGCCAGTCCATGCTTCGTCGGATCGTAGCCGACGCGCCGGGCCTCCGCAGCGGGGATCGTGCATCCGGGCACGCCCTTGCTGACGAGGCGATTGACGGTGCCCATCGCCCGCTCTCCAATCGCACGGTAGCGGGGTCGCTTGATGGGGCAGTGACGCATTCCGATGGTCGACGCCCTGATCGAGCGCTCGGCCGCATGGGATCTGAATTCTGGAGCGTTGTCGACGATGATCTCCTTCGGCTTGCCCCGCAGATCGACGAGCACGGGCCAGCGTTCGGCCTCGTCCTTGGGCGGACGCTTCGGAAGGACCATGCGCCGCAGGGTCTCGCCCAGCGTCCAGGCGCATGGCGGGATGAAGCTGATGAGATGGGCGACGACGGCACGCGAGTAGACGTCGATGGCGAGCGTGAGCCAGGGGCGTCCGACCGCGACGATCTCGCCGTCGTCGAGGACCACGACCGCCATGACGTCGAGACGGGTGTGATCGATGATCACGCGGTGCATCGCGTATTCCGCGGTGAGCGGTCGGCCCGCTCCGCGCCACGACTGGCGGGCTGCCTCGTCCCCGAGCGACTCCTTCGTGATTTCCTCGTCATGCGCGAGGTTCCACCACCTGGCGAACGTGCCCGGGTGGGGTATTTTGTATGGGACGTCGGGCTTTGCGTGATCGGGATCGAGTCCTTCGTTGATGCGGTCGAGTTCGGCCGAGAAGGCCGCGTAGGCGGCCTTGCGCTCCTCCCGGCCCGCCTTGCCGAGACCGATGTGGAACGCCAGACGGTCCTGGAGGAATTCGCAGCGGTAGGCGCCCCGCGGCACCTTGCCGTTCCATCGGATCATATCGCGGGGATGACGGGCGCCGGCGCGCCCCCGGACACGCCGCCAGTGGCGAAGCGTCGCGGGCTTGTCGTGCGGGCCGTGCTCCGCGGCGAGCTCGGCGGTCCACTTCTCCTTCATAAAGGACTCGATCGCCTTGACGCCCTGCGGGACGTTGCCGTCGTCGAGCATGTCGAGCTGCACGATCCTCCTCTCGACGTCGGGATCGATGGCCATCGCCTGTGCGATGGTGAGCTTGCTCGAGTTCTCGAGCATCCGGGTGCGGTCGGCGTTGAGGGTCCGGACCTTCGCCTGCCCGCTTTTGATCATCGCGTCGAAACGGGCATCGTCGATCAGGCCGACGATGCCGTCAGCGTCGGGTTCAGCGTAGGGCCGACCGGTCTTCATGCAGACCAGATCGAGCCTGGCATGGACGTGTCCCCGATAGCGATGCGGCACGTCGTGGATGTCTACGTAGGACTTGGGCGGGAAGACGTTCTTGGCCATGAGGGTTCTCCTTGAGGGGACGTGCATCGGCGTTCCGCCGAGCGTGGGCATGATCTGGTTCATGACGGGCGGCGGACCTTGTCTTGTCGAGACTGTTCTCAGGCGGCTTGCGTCAGGGAAGATGCACTTCGGTCGCGTCGCACAGCCGCCGCCCGGTGAGGTCAATGCGCACCAGCCGCTCGATCATGCAGGCGTCGACCAGCGCGCGGCCGAGAACTGGTCGTCCCGGCGCCAACGCCGCCGCGAGGGCGCCACGCGTGGTGGCCCCGTCCGCCTCTTCGAAGTGACGGCGGATCGCGAGGCGGTGCTCCGGATCGATGGGCACGAAGGCGTGGCGCGCGACGAGGTGGGCGTTGCGGCGGTGGTGCCGATCCGCCCAGATCCCGCCACGGAACACCACGAGGAAGCGGATGCCGCATCTGCGGCATGCCTCGCGGACGAACGCCAGCACGTCGCGCAGACGCTCGTCGCGCAGATCGGCCTCTGTCCGCTTTACCTCGACGAACGTGATCGTCCCATCGGCCATGATCAGTTCCGCATCGATGGTGTAGTGGAAAGGGATGCCGTCGAGGACGCTTTCGAAGGCGACGCTCTCCGCCTCGATCCTCATCACCGCGTGATCGCTCTCCGCGGCGATCAACAGCTCGTAGGCGGTTTCGCCCTCCCAACCGAGCATGCGGTCCGCCTTCCGGGAATGGTGCCATCCGGTCTCGTGGGCGAGACCGCCCGAGAATGACCGGAGCGGGCCGCCGCCCTCGGCGCGGATCATGTGGCACATCGCGAGCTCCTCGCGTCTGATCGTCCTGCGTTCGATGGGCCAGCGAAGCCGGGCCGAACTGGGGAGGACGCCTTCGTCGGCGAAGCGGTCGGGTCCGTGCTGCCGCACGAACATCCGCTCGATCGAAGTGCGGACATCCGCCTGCGGTGCGCCGCCGGTCGCCGCTTCGCCGACGACGGTTTCGGGACCCATGTCTCGATGCCCGACTGTCATGCTCGGCACCGCCGCTTCCTCGACAGGCACCACGTCCCGGCGTCCCGGGGTCCCCTCCGCCACCTGCGATGCCACGGAACGGATGCGATGCCGTCCAGGTGCGGGGCCGGTCCACTGGCGTCATGCTCGATCACGGCGGTTCCTTCTCGATCTCGATACTTCTGTTGGGATGCGGTCGACGGTGGCCGGACGTCTTCGGCCGGCTAACCGTCCATTACGCCTTGGGACTGATCTGACGCGTCCTGCTGCGCGGTCGCCGCGGGACGGCGAGTTTCGATCCGTAGAAGACCTTGCCTTCGCGCATGAGGCTCTCGATCGAGGGAGACTGACGCTGTGAACGCCGAGCCGGGCCGTATTCCAGAACTTTTACCTCGCCGGCGAGAATGGCCTCCCACAGGACGGCGATGACGGTCGATCTGAGTTCGATGGTCTGGTCGGGATCGTCGTCGTGGGGGATGGACGCGAGCATGCCGGTCGGCGCCGGCCTCCCGGCGATGGTCTGACGGTGCAGCACGTGACGCTGCCCTTCGGACGCGATGATGGAGCCCTGGCGGAGGTCGTCGGAATCGCGGAGTTCGTCGGAGTTCATGTCGGTATTCTCCTGAAGAGTCGTGAAGGGCGTGCGTCGTCGATCCCGACCGCGGCATCGGCGGCGGGGCGGCGTCGAGGGCTTGATCGGGCAGCGAGGTCGCGTGAACCGCCTGGCGGTGGCCGTTCTGATGGGTCGTCAGGCGGGCAGCTGGTGCGGCCTGCGGATTCTCGACCGTCTCAGCGTCTTGGGAATGCACCACCCGATGCGCCTATTCGCATCGCGTCGGGGTTCTACCAGGCGGGGAACGCCGGGCCGAATGTCATTCTGGGATCCCGGGATCTTGCGATGGGTGTTGGTGTTGTCCCCCCGCTTTCCGGCCGGCGGACGGCAGGCGTCGTGGTCGACGCGCTTGTGCATGAACGCTCCCCTATCATTCGGGTGGTGCGCCGCCCCGCGCGCCGCGAAGGGCCGCCGGATCCAGGGTCGTCTACGGGAGGCGACCCCGGGCCTGGACCGTCATTCGGCGCGGGCGAGGACGTAGAACGGATGGTCGCACCCGCCGGCGACCTCGAATGCGGCGATCCGCACGCCTGCGACGACGACCGGCGCGCCGACCTCGGGCAGCCACGAGCGGTCCGGCGACGGCGCGGCCTCCCCTGCCGTGGCGGCGACCGCCTCGGCCGGGCGGGGCGGCAGCGCGTCGCGCCCGTCGGGCGCGCAGACGTATCCGAGGGCCTCGACCGACCGCTTCGCGTCGAGGTCGAGTCGCATCGGGACGGGGAGGCGCGACGGTGCCGCGTACACGACGCAGTTCCAGGCGAGACCGCGGCCCTTGAGCTCACGCGCCTCCGACCGCGCGAGGTCCCGCTCGCGGTCCTCGACCCTGATCCTCCTGTAGGAGCCGGCATTGCGCCTATCGCGTCCGGTCCGCCGCGTCGTGTTCGTGTCGCTCATGGTTCCATTCTCTCTTGGCCTGTGGTATCAACTTCGTGATGCTAACTTAAAACAGAGCGCCATACAAATGGTTCCTAAACTAACTGATGCTTTTTGCGATGGTCAGCTTAATAAGTCCGATCAAGGCCTGGCGTCGTTCGCTTCGCGCTCGCGCGTGGAGGAGGAGCTGTTCCCGCTGCTGGGCCGATTTTCGCCCGGCACCGGGGAATGGGAGCGGCGCGAGATCATGGCGCTGCCTGCGGAAACCCGCGCGCTGGTGCTTAGGCGGGTGGACGTGATCGACCGGTATCTCGCCTTGGAGAAGGGGTCGGCCGCCGCTGCGGACGCGGCGGCCGACGCGCTCTCCATGCCCAGGAGCAACTTCTATCGCCTGCTCGCGCGCTACCGGCAGGTGGGCGCCGCGCTGGGCCTGGTCCCACACGCGCGCATTCCGAAGGCAGGCAGTCCCGGTGGTCCCTACGACTTCTCCTCCGAGCTCGCGCGGATTGTGCGCGACGATCCAGACGCCAAGCTGGCGAACATCATGGACGCGCTGTCCAAGTCGACGGCGGCTATCGAGGGAGCGCAACTTCCTTCGCGCGCGACGATCCAGCGTCGTGTGGCAGCACTGCGTTCGACCACCCAGGCGCCGCCGCAGGCACTCGGTCGGACGAAGCGACGGGACGCACGCTTCGGCCGCGACCTGTTGATCGACCAATGTGCTTTCGGGGTGCCCGCCCATGATGGCCCCTTCGGCGCGTCGCTCGGGATCGCCTTCGTGCTCGACCTGGACACCCGCTTGATCATCGGCGTCGGGTTGGGACCGCTCGGCGACGGACTGCGTACGCTTGCCGCCGCGCTATACGACTCCGACGAATTCTGGTCCTCGCCGCTGCTCGGCTCGATTCCCGCGTCCCGCATGCCGGAACGCGTTGAGTGGGTGCCCCCGGACAATTGGCAGATGGCGACTACGGCTCTGGCCGCGGACTGGAATGTGACCGATGCGACGAATGCCTCCCCCAAACGTCGGCACGGCGCACGGCTGTTGGACGTGATCGGCAACGAGCTCGCACGCTATCCGCTGCTTACCTTTGTCGGCGACGGCTTGGACGCAGAACCGAGTCTACCGGCCGAGCCGCTCATATCCTTGGCCGGCGCTCTCTCCAAGGCCGTCGACGAGTGGAACGTCGAGATCGTGCGGCGGAACGAGGGCGCCCGACTGGTCCTACGGGGCCCGACCTGGGACAGACGCGTCGCCGAGTGGACAAGTCGCATCCGGGCGTCGGACCTCGACGGTGGCGAGCTTGCCCTTCTTCTCACCGGCGCGCCGCTGCCGGCGGACGCCTCGAGGGGTGCCGTCCGGTCGATCTGGCGGCGACGCAGCGGATGACGGCCTGACCGGTTCAGATCTGGGGCCGCTGGGCGTTGTGTTCGTCGATGAGTCCGCCGACGATCCGGCGTGCCTCGTCCAGACCGGTCTCGAAGGTGTAGTGCTTCGACGGAGGGCGCCCGGCCGCGCGGGGGCGGAGGAGGAATGGACCCAGCCTGTCGCCGAACACGGCGGCGGCTGACCCGCCTTTTAGTCTCGGCCTACCAAGTTCGATGTCTTCGGGTAGCCCCACCGCATCGACGAGTCGGAGGATCACGCCGTCGTGCGGAGCGGGATCGAGGCGATGCGCGACGACGCGTCCGCTGGTCGCATGGAGTATCAGGGACAGGGCGGGCAGCACCGTCGTACTTTCAATCGTCAGCGCCATCCCAAGGCCGGTCTCGTCGAACTGCAGTCGGGACCCGGCCAGCGCCATGCCGGACACGCGCCGCCGCTCCAGCATCCGCTTGCGCACGACGTCCTTGGCGGGCGTGTTTAGGCCGATCCGCTGACAGGCGAGATCTACCAGAGCATGCGCGTCGGCGACGCGACCCTCGACTCCGATCCGGTCCAGGACGAGGGAGATCTGGCGCTCAGTCCCCTTCTGCAGCTGCGGCACGCCCGTGCGGCCGTGCTTCGTCAACTCGGCGAGATTGGCGTCGTATGCCCTAGCCAGACGATAGAAGTTGCTCCGGCTCATACCCAACCGGTCGGCACCTGCGCGTGCCGAAGCCGCCGTGCGATGCTCCTGCGCAAGGAACTCCCTCACCACCGCAGCCCTTTGCGCCGCCCGGTCGCCGCCGGTCTCTCCGTTGCGTTCGCTCATTCTCTTTCCTCGATGCTGATGCTCGAGCTGTGCCTTGCAAATACTCCCGGAGGCGGCGCGGCGCCTCCCCTTTCGACCCCCCGCGTCGCCTGGTCGGGCACTGCGACATGCACCGGCGTCCGAGCGCGACCTTCACCATGCTCAGCGACACAGCCGCGCCTTCCCCGCCCGTTACCTGGCTTTCGACAGGAAACGGATCCCGGCAGTCGAAGTATGAGTGCGCATCTCGGTTTCCAGATCGGTGCGGGCGATCATGGAGTTCAAGGCGTCCGTGACCGCATGGGACTCATTGGCATGCGTCGCCGTGCGTCAATCCTGACGGCGATCCTGCTCGCCGCTCGACCCCGGCATGTCGGCATGGCGGTCGCGGGCCGTTGCGAGTGGGCTCGACGTTAAGCCACATGGTGGCTGAATGCCCGTGGCGGCGGTCTGAACGATGCCTTCATAGCTTCGAAAGTAGCCTCGCAGACCCACAACTGATCGCGGCAAGGCTATGGCGATCTGCATCAGGTCGATCGGGCCCCATCCGCCAATGGGCGTTAACGGTGTCGCTCCACCCGTGGCCGGTGTGTCGCGGTCCGCCATGCCCCTTGGATACGCCATGGGAAATCGTGACGTGAGACGATCCTCATTCGACCATCGCCCCCTCCCGCTATGGCTTATGACGGTCCAGAGGCGTTTGGGCATATGCCTCGATGACCTTCGCCAAAGCGCTCAGGGTGGAGGGCTCTAGGCGGCATATGCGATTTCGTCCCTGACGTTCCGCCGTGACTATCCCAGCCTTCTCTAGCACCAGCAGATGGGCGCCGAGCAGGTTGCGCGGGATGCCGACGGCGTCGGCGAGCGTACTCGGAAGCGTGCCTTCGCTCCCCGCCCGCGCGATGATCTCCACCATTTGAAGCCTCGTCGAATTGCCGAGGGCCGCGAGCGCGGCCTTCACCCGTTCCTTGTCCATGGGATTAGGAATAGCGCACCGCCGTCCCCACCACAAGACGATGCAATAATTATTGGTCTAATTTTTGTTGTATTATAGTTAATTCCGCATTAGGTTGCGTTTGTCGGGGCTGCTGCCGGCCCGACCAACCGACCATCGGAGAACTCGGCGGCAGGAGAAACACGCATGTTGAACCTCGAACACAACCGCCTTTCCGCCGCCCTCGCCTTCCCGGACCCGCTCGACGAGGATCTCGCGGAAGACGAATGCATCGTGCTGACGCACCGACGCCTCGTCCGTTTGGCGCTCGTCGCCTGCGAGACGGGCGCGCGTTTCGAGCGTGATGGTGTCCGACATGATCCGATGGCATGGATGCTCGCTCCCCGGCGGCTGTTCGACGGCAGGACGGCGATCGAAGCCTGTTTGCAGTTGGATGGGTGCAACCGCGCCATCGTCCTCCATGGTCTGGCGCTCGGGCTCGACGCGGACGCAGACGAAATCGACGATCTGCTCTCGGACGAACCGCGCGACATCGATGCGGACGTCGATGGGTTGTCCACGGGGAGAGGTATCGAGGCCAAGGTGGACGGCATCGACGTCGATGGTCGGGTGGCGGCGGCGAGCGGTGGACTGGCACCGTTGCCGGGACAGGATACCGGTGTCCTCCAGAAGTGTCGCGCCGCTTGAGGCGCGACTTCGTGGCCGTGCCGGTCGATCCCGACGTGCTGGCGCGTGCGCTCGGTCGGCACGAGGACTTCCGCGTTCTCCGCCGGATCGCCCCGATGGACCGGAGACCATCCAACGACGTGCGTGGAGAGGGTCTCGTCGGCGTGGCGCTGGATGTGGAGACCACCGGCCTCGATCATCGCGAGCACCAGATCATAGAGCTGGCCATCCAGCGTTTCCGTCTCGACGATCATGGACGGATCGTCGAGACGGGCCGCGCGCGCTCCTGGCTCGAGCAGCCATCCCGGCCGATTCCGGCGGACATCACCCGAATCACGGGGCTGGCCGATCCCGACGTCGCGGGCCGGGCGATATCCGACGGCGAGGCGACCGCCATGCTCATGGGCGCCGACTTCGTCGTGGCGCACAACGCGCGTTTCGACCGCCCCTTCGTAGAAAAGCGGTTGCCGCTCGCGGCGGGACGTCCATGGGCCTGTTCGCTGAACGACGTCGACTGGACCGACCTGGGCTTCGAGGGCCGGACCCTCTCGGGACTTTTATCGCGGATGGGATGGTTCTTCGACGCGCATCGGGCATCGACGGACGTGACGGCGCTCATGCACCTCCTCGAACATCCCTTGGATGAAGGCGGCACCGTGGCGCGTCGCATGATCAGGACGGCGAAACGGCCGACCTGGATCGTGGATGCGGTGGACGCGCCGTTCTCGGCGCGAGAGGTGTTGAAGGAGAGAGGCTACCGTTGGGATGCCTTCAGGAAGCTCTGGTCGGCCTCGATCGCGAACGAAGCCATCTCCGACGAGATGTCGTGGGCCACGCTGATGCTATATGGTGGTAGACGGGAACCGGTGTCCCGCCATGTCACATGGGAGAGCCGATACGCCGCTTCGGACTGATTGTGCGTGAAACGGCGTCATCGTCGAAAGGATCAAGGAGCGTCGATTGCGAGACTGATTCAGAAGAATGTTCGGCCACGCCGATGAGCGTCGTTAGCGCCGAGTGACCTGCTCCCTTGCCCCCTGCCCCGCTTTGGTACGGCAAGAGCGAGACGTTGATCGCGAAAGTAGGCGAACCGTGGGTCACGCTTGCGGACGCGTCTGATTTCAAGAACATCCGGCAGTATCCGCCAGCCTCATCCAGCGACCCGGAATCATTCCTGCCAAACACGCCTTGCTCTCCGTAGATGCCCCCATAGCAAGAATCATAAGTGAGAACGGAGTATGCTGACCTTTGCCTTCCGCATTGAGAAATCGGACGCGCCCCTTCAACAGGTAGATCTCCGCGTCGGAGACCAACGTCTCCTGAAACCAGGCGGAGTCCGTTCGGACCGGAACAAGACAGACAACCGTCTTGACGTTCCCAGCGCGCCATTGGTCATGAGCGCGACGCAGCCATTTAAGCAATGCGGAGAACGGTGGATTGACGAACGCGACGTCGCCCGACCATTCCTCGAGAAGCCCGTCGCCACCTTCGCTCAGCAGGATGCGACGTCGGGCGACGACTGGACTGAGCAAATTGGCGCAAGGGTCCAGATCAATCGCACCAAACGCTGCATAGATGCAGTCCATGAAGTCTGACGGCGTGAAGCGGCTATCCCGGTCTTCCCTGTCGCCCTGCCCCCAGTACGACCGCTCCGGTGCGCGGCGGCGGGCGTGGGGCGCCAGCACCGCCAGCAGCCGCAGAGCGCTGGCGATCGACCCGCCACCCCGCTCCAAAGTCGCAATCGTCTTACGGGACAACCCCGTCTTCGTTGCGGTCTTCTCCAACGACAAGGACCGTTCACGCCGACGAGCGGTCAATTGTTCTGGCAAGGTCTTACCAGACCCCAAGCCCGTCAGTCGAAAATCCAATGCCGACATCGCAGCGACCAACGTCGCCAACGAACCAACGCCCTTCTCCATCCGCTTGATCGTCTGTGCATCGACGCCAAGGCGGCTGGCCAATGTTCTCTGGGACCAGCCAGACGACCGCCTCGCCTCTCGCAATTCCTCGAGCAATATCTGATCTCCTCTTGGGTCAAATATTACCCGTCGATGCCTTTGCAGCAGGCTCTAGCGATCGCTGGAACGGGGGCAAGCCTCAGACCGGCCTGGCTAGTAAGACTCTCGGAATGCTTCTGCAGCTTCCAGCTCTAAGCCGCGCTCCCCTTCAACCGGCGGTTCGCAAGAGACCGTTGCTGGAGAACGAGCTTGCTTGGGACCTGGGCCGGCTTACCAGTAGCTGTTAGCCGCGCCCTCCGACGGCGAACATCCGTTCATGCGGCGGCTCGGGCGGCCTCGACCTCGCGTTCCGCCTGGACGAAGCCGTAGCTGGGGACGATCGCGTCCGATCGATCGGCGATCTCCTTCCAGCGCGCGACGACCTGATCGCCCGCATCCGCCCCGTCGCCGACTTGGACTCCGTTCGTCAGCGTTATGTCCGCCGCCGCGAAATGGCCTGCGCCAGCGCAGAGGATGGCCCGCGTGGGCGCGTCGTCCGACACGAGCGCCAGCAATGCCGGCGAGACGTGTTCCGGAGCGAGCAGCTTGAGGCTCTCCGCGTCAAGCACGCCCTCGGTCATTCCGGTTGCGGCCGTCGGGGCCAGGCAGTTCACGAGGATGCCGTGCTTCTCGCCTTCGATCGCCAAGGTCTGCATCAGACCGACCAGCGCCATCTTCGCCGCTCCGTAGTTGGCCTGCCCGAAGTTGCCGTAGAGACCCGACGACGAGGTCGTCATGACGATCCGTCCGAAGCGCTGCTGGCGCATGGGCTCCCAGACCGCCTTGCTGCAGATGACGGCGCCCATCAGGTGAACGTCGACCACGAGGCGGAAATCCGCGATCGTCATTTTCGCGAAGCTCTTGTCGCGAAGGATGCCGGCGTTGTTCACGAGGATGTCGATCCGCCCCCATTCTTCGAGCAGCGTGCCGACCATCGCGTCGACCGCGACCTCGTCGGTGACCGAAGCGGCATGCGCCAAGGCTTGGCCTCCCATCGCCAGGACTTCATGCGCCACGCGGTCGGCGGCGGCGGCCGATACGTCGTTCACGAGCACCTTGGCGCCCTTGCTGGCGAGGTACAGCGCGTGGGCGCGCCCCAAACCTCCTCCGGCACCGGTCACGATCGCAGTCTTTCCGTCAAGCATCGCTCATCCTCTCGCGAATCTTATTCGCTATCTTGATAGCGAATAAGATTCGCGATGCAACGGATCACGGCCGCCCCGATCTTCCTCTAGTCGCAGATCGATCTGAATCCGGCCGCCATGAAGTTGGCCATGACCTCCTTCACTGCGGCGAAGTCGTCCGAATGGCAGAGGCCGCCGGAAAGCTTGTCGATGCGTCCTGTGCGCGCGAGCGTAAGCATCAGCGCGCCGGTGACGAAGTGATAGCCCCAGAAGATGCGCTCTTCGGGGCAGTCAGGCAGCGCGCGCTTCAGCAACGCGATCAGGCGCAGCACGACCGGGTCGAAGTGCTCGTCCATGAGTTCGGCGCCCCATTCCGGCGTGTTCGCCACCTGCGCGCCGAGCTTGGCGTAGTTCTTCCAGCCCTCACCGCCCTCGATATACGTGTCGAGGTCGGTATCGAGGAAGGCGTGGAGCGCGCCCTCGACAGTCGGCGCATCACCCGCTTCGGTCTCGTAGTCGGCGAGCGCCTTCATGCGGCGCTCGCTGGTGACGGCCGCGCGGCGCGAGAAGACCGCGTCGAAAAGCGCCTTCTTGTCGGCGAAGTAGTAGTTCAGCAAGGTGTGATGGACGCCCACCTGCTTGGCGACGTCCTTCAAGGTGACCCCGTGCAGACCGTGCTTCGAGAACAGGTCCTCGGCGGCGTCGAAGATCGATTCCATCGTTTCGGCGCGCTGATCGGCCTTGCGCGACCGGCGAGCGGGTTTTTCGGTTTGCGTCACGGCACCGTCACTCCCGCCTTATGCCGCATGCGTCAAGCGGCACTCGCTGACAATAAGCTGTTCACACGCGAGAGAGTGTGCATTGACAGTCCTCGAAAGGTGCACCATCCTCGACCTCAGAAACCACGAAAAGTGGGAGAGGTCGATGGCAATCCTGAACTCCGTCGCGGCGATCAAGCCGCGACCCGCGACAGCCCCCGCGCGGCGATCACGTCGTCCTGGCATAGTGCTGGCGATGCTTACGTTCGTCTACGTCCTCAACTTCCTCGACCGACAGCTCCTCGGCATCCTCGCCAAGCCCATCCAGGATTCGCTGCACCTCACCGACGGGCAGCTCGGACTGATCGGCGGCCTGTATTTCGCGATGTTCTACTGCTTCATCGCGATCCCGGTCAGCTGGCTTGCCGATCGGACCAGCAAGGTCGGCATCCTGACGCTGGCGTGCGCGATATGGAGCGCGGCGACGATCGCCTGCGGCCTGTCGCGCACCTATCCGCAGCTCGTCGCAGGTCGGATGCTGGTCGGATTCGGGGAAGCGGGTGGCGTGCCACCTTCCTATGCGCTGATCACCGACACCTTCGCGCCGGGCAAGCGCGGCGTGGCGTTCGGCATCTACAATCTGGGTCCACCGATTGGTGCGGCCCTCGGGATCGCGCTCGGCGCGTCCATCGCGGCGGCCTATGACTGGCGCGACGCCTTCATCACGATCGGCATCGTCGGCATCTTCGCCGCCGCCGCGCTGCCGTTCGTGATCCGCGAGCCGGCACGCGAGGACGGGACCGGCGCAGACCGGACGCCTCGCGACAACGCGCCGTTCTGGGGCACCGTGAAGGCGTTCTTCGCGAACCCGGTCATGACGCTCGCCGCGTTCGGCAGCGGCGCCACGCAGTTCGTGACCTACGGTCTCGGCAATTTCGCGGTATTGTTCCTGATCCGCGAGAAGGGCATGACGCTGCCCCAGATCGCGATCTGGTACGCCGTCGCGATCGTGATCGGCATGGGCGGTGGGATGATCGCGTCGGGCCGGATCATCGACCGCTTCACGCGCGGTTCGCGACGCGTCTTCGCGATCGCGCCAGCGGTTTCGCTCGCTGTGTCCATGCCGTTCTATCTGACGTTCGTCTGGGCGCCGACGTGGCCGCTGGCGCTGATCCTGCTCACGGTCGTCATGTTCTTCAACTACTTCTACCTATCCTGCTCGGTGACGCTCGTTCAGGAGGAGGCCGCGCCCAACCAGCGCGTGCTCGCGGGCGCGCTGCTGCTGCTGGTGATGAACTTCATCGGGCTCGGGCTTGGACCGACCTGGGTCGGCGCCGCGAGCGACTGGTTCGCCGCCCGCGGCGCGACAAATCCGCTGCAGCTGTCACTCTACACCCTCACCCCATTCTACGCAGTCGCGATCGCCCTGTTCCTCTGGCTCGCGCGCACGCTGTCCCGTCAGGAGTCCCGCATATGAAGGCGTATCACGGTCTGGTTTCGCTCCTGCTCGCGAGCGCTACGCCCGTCTTTGCAGCAGACAGAGCGCCCGTTGTCGATGCGCCTGCAGGCCGCGTGTCGGGCACGGCCGCAGGCGACGTCCGCGTCTTCAAGGGCATTCCCTACGCAGCCGCGCCGATCGGCAAACTGCGCTGGCGTGCGCCCGTCGCGCTGCCGCGCTGGTCGGGCGAGCGTGCGGCGATCGATTTCGGGCCGGCATGCGT
>Ga0308169_10002469_pt1 | contig 19122 bp, 36 predicted proteins | sample PhyBR1_2_FD_202139 | JGI IMG/M metagenome (GOLD analysis project Ga0308169, IMG submission 202139) | Phyllosphere microbial communities from UC Gill Tract Community Farm, Albany, California, United States - DLSLSB.R1 | ecosystem: Host-associated > Plants > Phyllosphere > Unclassified | place...
CCTGGTCGAGGCTAGTATGGCCGCGCTGAACAATGCCGATCGGGGCGTGACGGCCGGGTCGGGTAGATATGCGGTGTAACACGAATGACAGGCGGCGATCTTGAGGGTGAGGGCGGAGCTGGGACAGAATGGTGGATCAAGACCGGGTTGGGGAGCACGGCCCGTCTCTGACCATGTGTATGTATCAGTACCGTGGATATGCACCCTGCATCAAGAATGAACGTAATGAAGGCCCAAAGGGCTCCTGGGCTATGGACGGTCATGCTGGACACGATGATTCACCACATATCTACTCCTTCACCTCGACCATGCTGGGCCGCAAGTCCTTCAGCTCGTTCGCGCCCAGCAAGCGCATGGCCAGTAGTATCTCCTGCTGCAGGACTGCACGTCAGCGGGCTGGTCGTGACGGTCATCGAAACGCAGCGCTGTGACCTAGGGGGTGGAAGGACGAGATGAAGATCAGATCAGCTGATCATGAGGACGAGAGGAGGAAGAGGGTAGGGGGGAGGGGAGAATGTGGGGCAAGACACTGGGAGGGATGAAATCAGCGGAACTCACTCCCAACAGCGTGCTCTACGCCCTCCACGCCCGCCACGCTCTGCGCGAACAGAAACCCTCGTCCGACGCCCACGGCGTTCGCGCCAAGGCACAACGCCTTTATCACGTCCGTCCCCCTCGAGACACCGCCGTCCACGTAGATCTCGAAAGGCCTACCCGGTTTCTCACCGGCCGGGGGCGCAGCGGTCAAGCGCGATGGATCGTCCAGTAAGGACTGGGAGATCCCGGTGGGTCCGCGGTACTCGGGTCGAAGGAGGTGCGGGGCGTGTTTGCGGATCTCGAGCAGGACGTCGAGGGATGGGCGGGTCGTGTCGAGCTGTCGGCCCCCGTGGTTCGATATGAGGATTCCTGCCGCGCCGTGCTGGTAGGCTAGCAGGGCGTCCTACAGCAGTCAGTTTGCGCTGCTCTGCACAGTCGCGATCGCCCTGCGGGCGGTATTGTCACTCACCTCGACACACTGGATCCCTTTGACGATGACGGGCTTATCAGTCAAACTCTGGATCCATCTGCCTTTAGTGCCCCCTAGCGGATACCTGCTGCGTCGCGCGCTAGAACCCACTTGATATCCTCCCAGTTGACATCCGGGTCCACTCCGGCAAACATCGCCTGGCTGACCCCCTTCGTATCATCGCTCTTGACGCTCACGCCTCCAGCGGGGCCCTCAAACTCCCCCTTGAGCCTCAGGTCACGCTCCCGCTTGCCGCCTACGGGCGCATCGCCCGTGAGGAAGATGGCGTCCATGCCGAGGTTGTGCACCTTCTTGATGAGTTGCGTGGCGATATCGCGGTTACGGTTGACATATAGCTGGAAGAAGAGGGGCTGCCCTGCTTGGCGCGCGGCCTGCATCTCCTCGAGCGAGCAGGAGGCGTTGCTCGAGATCTGCCCTCAGCATCCATCCGAGACGTGATGGAAAATCTTGTCATACTCACACACTGAATGATGCCGGTGTTGGCGGCGCCCTTCGTGAGATTGACCTCGCCGTCCGGGTGGCCGAGCTTGGCCATCGCTCTGTCCGGTCAGAGAGCTCTCGTGGCTGTATCAGGCCGGAACACGTACGCAGGGGAAATGAACACCGGGATCGTGCTGGGCTTCCCCAGGATTGTCGTACTGGCGTCCGCCTTGGCGATCTTCCGCAGAATTCGCGGTCGGAACAACACCTTTCGATACACGTCTGCATTGGCGATCTTGGCTGCGGTATCAGCTTGATCCTTCTCGACACGGCACAAGCAGCTCCGCGCCGGACTCACTGATCTCGTCGTCTCCCGCAGAAGCATAGTACGCCCAAGCCACCTTGGACAACATCGGCTCGGCGAATTTCTGGTCGTCAGTCCCCAGGACGACCTTACTTAACAGAGACAACTCTACCCACCTCGAAATCCTTCATGTTGACGATGACACCCAAGCCGCGCTCCTCCATCGCCTGCCTCTCGCGCTCTATCCGCGCGCTCTCGTCCTCCTCGTCCTTGCTGACCTTGAGCCGTATCTGCGCCTTTTCATCTTCGGTAGCATTCTCCGTGTCCAGTTCGCCTAGCAGATGGACATTGGGCGGGAGGTTCTCTGGCTCGAGCTGGTCGGATGGATGGCGGGGGTTGAATATCGGCGTAACGTCTTTAGACCGGTTCGACTCGATGATCTCTCGTCCGCCCGGGTGGTCGTCCAAGAAATCGGTCATGCTGGCGTGAGCGCAAGCTCAATGAGGAGAGGGGACTCTGGTGGACGCTCTGAAAGTGAGGGGGACATTGAGCCCGGATATGGAAGGGGATGCAGGCCTCTCGGCTTACTTGTAAACATCCCCCTTGATCACCACCCACACCTCTTTCCCCTCCTGGTGGTCCAACACATCTTTCACGCTCACTCGCTTCCCCTTCTTTCCGCCTTCCGTCTTTGAATGAACAACGTCCGGGACATTCGAGTGCACCTCGTCCGGCACGTCCGAGCCCACCACGCCCTTTTGGGGCTCGATCCGCTTCGCCCCTTTCGAGCTCGCTGACTCGGCGAGCACAGGCGACAGGCCCGTCACAGCTAGGTATGTCTGCGAGTCAGCACCTAAGCTTTCGGTACATGGCTCTGCTTACAGTTACCCCAATGAACATGGCTGCGGCCCACGTCTTTCCATCGTACTTGCCAGCTGGGCTGGATCGAGCCGACGACAGCCCTCGGCGGATCGCTACTGTCGGCGGAATCCTACTCGAGCTGACCCGAACCGCCCTCGCAGCAAATGACGTCGATCTCATCATCGCGCAGAATGTCGTCGACCGAAAGGCAATGTTCCCTCTAAGTGGAAGGCTATGAAAACAGGACAGCCGAGAAACTCTACGACTTTTGACCAGATCTCGGGTTGCTGCTGAAGGATCCGGGATAATGCTCTGCCGAAGCCACCCATCGCACATACCCGCGGCCCGTCGTCCGGCCATTTCCGCCAATCACGTTCCCGCCACTCGTCACCCTCCGTCTCGCTCTAGAAGTGTCAACTTGGCCCGGCTGGAGAACCCTATGCATGTCCTCGTTGCTGATAGTAGAACCGCGTGGGATGTAAGTATACAATGCATAACAGCCAGGGCGCGTCTATTGGATGTACTTGTAAGGGTTGAGCAGGCCCTTTGGGTCGAACATCTTCTTGATGCGGCGCATCATGTCGATTGAAGTGGGCGATTGCGAGTAAGAGATGTACGGAGCCTTCATCACTCCCAGGCCGTGCTCTGCAGAGATAGATCCGCCCTTGTCGGCTGGGAGTGTGAGCCAAAGTGCGGCGGAAGAAAAGAGGGGTGGAGGAAATGAGATTCCTCGACTCACCGACGATCTCGTACACGAACGGCTCGATTACTTGCTTCACCGAGTCCTTGTACTCCTTCCCGACGATGTTAAGATGTACGTTGCCATCGCCGAGGTGCCCGAAGCTAGGTCGGTTGAGCTCCGTAGCATGCATGGGAAGTCTGAGAAGCGAGAAGGAAGGCGAGGAAGACGAGAAAGTGACCGCAAATGCGCCAAGACGGCTGGGAGCAGCTATGCACGGATTTCGGCCATTCAGACCGCCGCCTGGACGATCTTTGGAGAGATACGAGGGCGGGCGGCATGTCATGGCGGGAAGAGGGACGATAGTGGGCGAACGGGGACGTGAAGCAGAGAAGGCGGGATGGGGGGAGGAAGGGGAAAGCGCCACTCACGCTACAACCGTCTTCACATCGCCCGTTCCGTCCTCCTTCAGCAGGCCTTCAGCCGACAGCTTCTTCCGCATGTCCTCGACGAGAGTGTACATGACCGTCGGCGCCGTTGACAAGTCATACTTGTACGCCACACCCATCTTGGAGCACGCCTCGGTGATGCCTTCTCGGAGCGCCCAGAGCGATGCCGTTTGCGTCGCATCTTGCGCCAGCACTCCGTCGAGCACGACCTCCGACTCCATCAGGTGCTCAATCAGGCCTGAGAGTTTCTAAGGGTGAGCTGGGACCGCGTGATATTCCGTTGAGCAGGGTAGAACGGGGGTGAGGGAGGTGGCGAACTGCCACATACCTCTTCATCATGGTCCGAATTTGACCCGCTCGTCTCGACCAACACATAAAACTCCCCTTCATTGTCAAACACCTTCTTTACCTCCTCACCGTGCTCCCTTTTCATATCTCGAACGAGGTTGTAGCTTGCCGCGTCGAAGAATTCGAAAGCCGAGAGAATCTCCCCGAGGTGCTTCTTGGTCTCGCCAAACGTCTCAAGCACCTTCTCGTAAGATGGCAGGGAAAAGACGGCGACGTTGGTGGACGACGGCCGGCGCGGGCAGAGGATCGAGATGGCGGTGATGATGCCGATCGTGCCCTCTGACCCGATGAACAGCTGCTTCAGGTCATATCCTACGGCTCAGCGCGGAACAGCAGTAATCGGGGCACGACGCAACCCACCGGTGTTGTCCTTCCTGAGCTTGCTCAAGCCGTTCCATATTGTGCCATCTGGCAGGACGACCTCCAGACCCAGCACCGATCCATGCAAGCTTCCGTATCTCAGAAGCCGGAGCCCTCCGGCGTTCGTCGCGCAGACTCCACCCACATGGCAGGACCCCTTCGCGCCGAGATCGAGCGGGAAGATGAACCCTTTCTCGGCGAGGTAGCCATCTGCCGACTCCAACACAAGTCCCGCGTCCGCCACGAGGATCCCGCTGACCGGGTCAAACGATCGCACCGAGTTCATGTTGGCCATCGAGATGATCAGCTCATCGTGGATCGGGTTCGAACCCCCTGAACATCAACCCCGATCCCCACTCCTCCCCGGCGTGGGGTCATGTACGCACCGACCAGGCCCGTGTTGCCACCCTGTGGCACTATGGCGATGTCGTTCTCGTAGCAGTATTTCATGACGTTCGAGACCTCCTCCGTACTTCTCGGCTTGACCACCACTTGACTCTTCCCGTGGTACTTGTTCAGCCAGTCATTGTTGTACGTCGCCAGATCCTCCCCATTGGCGGAACCATCAAGCGTGGACAGCAAAGACGACGGAGACGAGAGGAACGACCGCAGCTTCTCCACATGCTCCTTTGTGAGCGTGGCAAACTTGTCCGAGCGCTCGGGCGTGCTCGAGGCGAAGCGCGCCTGTACCAGACGCGGAGCGACGGCGGGTGCCCGGGCGACTTGCCGTGGGCGGACCGTGGCACCCTTGAGGGCTCGCGAGGCGACGGCGGCAGATCGACGGATGACGGACATGAAGCCTATTCGCGAAGCTATGGGTGATGGCAGCGTACACGTCGTGGGGGTACCAGTGTTGGTATTTTATGATGTGCGATGGAGATGACGGCGGCAGCGGCTAGGACCGGGAGTGACTGAATTTGGTTGGTGGATTTCGGAATTCGGCGCAAACTGCACAACAGGAATCGGCAGCCTGTCCGGCACTTTGCCGCTCAGTGTAAAGAACCCCATGGTCGGCCCGATTCAGCGCCGGGCACGAAGCAAGCGTCCTTGTTGGCCCTTATGAGTAGGGTTTCTGCTGGCCATGAAACGGCCTGCATGATAAGGCAGTACATCGTGATGGACAACTGATTGCGACCGCGAAAACGCCCGAGAGCAAGCACCCGCGATCGGTCTGAGGGCCATCAAAGCGGGACCGCCAAGCCCCCCGCCCCCCCTGTCTCCCCGACCCCCCGTCTAAAACACCTGCGCACCCGCGCGACGTCACACCACCTCGCGCAGAAGCTTCCTTATCTCTTCTATCTCTTGCAAGCCCAACGCTGTCCGCGCCTCCGCTAGGTCTTCCGCTTCGAAGACCTCGGACTGGCCCGCACAGCTCCCACACCCGCCTGCGCCTGGCCCTTGGTCGGGCTAGCCCTGGCCGCCTTCTCACTCTTCCTCAACACGTCCAAAAGCTGTCTCTTGCTCTTCTCGCCATCTCTGTCGATATATTGAACCTTGACCGACTCGACGAGCGGTCCCTCTTCCTCTTGTATGATTTCCTCTGGTAACGGCGAAGTGCCGTGCGCGCGCTCCGAGTCGAACAAGCCCGGCGACATGGCCTTCATCGGTGAAGCGGACGTGGAGGGGGTGAACGAGGTCCGACTGGCGTTGGACTGCTACTTAGTGTCACTTCACGGAGCACAACAAGTCGACTCACTTTGACCTTGTTGTGAGACGAGCGGGGACGGCGGTTCTGCGGTTCAGCAAGATGATCGGTAAACTCATAACAGGTCCGCTCACATTCTTCTTGGCCGAAGATGTCTCGCCTCCCTGCTCGACAAACATCCTCAATGCATCCGTCATATCTCCCTTGCCCAATGCCTTGGACGTGCCCGTCGAAGCACCCCTTAGCGGATTGAGCGGGGACGCAGCCTCAGCCCGCTTGTACGATTCAGAGCCCGGTGGTGCCGATGTCGTCCGCCCGACTTTGAGGCCCTCGGAGGGTTTTGCCGTTGGCTCTGAGGCGGTTCGAGGCCCGGCTTGGTTCAACACTCGCTCTGTCTCCCGCTTCGGCGGCGAGAGTATATTAGCCGGGTCGTGTTCTTTTTCCGACTCGATTTCCCTCTTCACCTCGATGCCATCATCGATATGCGTCGGCGTGCCCTTGAGCTGCCGAGACGGCGTGATCGGAAGGGACCGTTGAGATGTTCCAGTGATCGCGGGCGGAATCGCTCTACCGGCCAACGACGACGTGGACCCAGAAGCGGCCGGATTGCGCTCGAAAGTCGGATCGCCAAGGGGTAGGACGACCGACATATTCGCGGCATCCAGTCGAGATGTGCCGACTTTTCGGCTGCTCGGCTCGGCCACATTGGCCGCCGAGAAGCCCTCGAAAGCGTGCTCCGATTCGGGCTCGAGCTTGCCACTTCGACCGATAGCTAACAGCCAAGATTGCTTGACAAGCTTGATTCCCCATTCAGGAGACTTCTTGGCTTTTGCCGTGTCGGTGTTTTCGCTGATCAGGTGCGTCGTCTGCCTGTTCATCTTCTGCGACAATGGTGCACCTGGACTATCAGCGCGGATGAGCAGGACGAGGTGGCGCTCCGCACCTATGGCTTTCAGCAATCGCCTCAAATAGACCGTCTCGTGCGATGCAAAGCCTGAGATATGCACATTTAGCTCCTCCGCCCCTGGAACGGGCATCGGACCGGAAAGAGGGCGGAAGACGATATGATCGTCCGGGGAGATCATTCGTCCCTCGAAGCAGCATGCCTCAACCCAGCACTCCGTCACAACCTCTGGGCGTCTGGTGCCCTCGACAATCTCTGGACGCCGTTGGCTGCTCCTGCGTCGTCAGCCCTATCATCACCAAACAGCACTTACAGTCGAACCACGACATAGTCGACCTCAGCACCGTTCAGCCTGTCCTCGTCTGTCAGGAGAACACCTCCATGGAGCTGCAAAGCTTTCTCCAGCCCGGCACACTCCTCGTCGATGACGTGACAGAATCGTAGACCCTCGAAGAACTTGCCGTCTGGTCGGGGTAGGTCCACAGCGGCCGGCCTACTACCTTCAACCACAGCACCTTGGGGGCCGGAAGTTGCGTCGCCGGTGTCGCCGTGATCTGCGGTCCGAGGCTGGGTAGGAGGCGTAGCGGTCCGTTCTGGGTGTTCCGGAGCCGAGGGGCAGCCGCTGGCCGGAAGGACGTTTCCGGTTGGGGGGAGGCTGGGTGTCGTTTTTGCGGCGGCGGGTAAAGCAGGCGCATCGAAGGCGGCGGTTCTGGGACGATGCAGGAGCGAGGGTTTCCGCTCGATCACCGGTCCTCTCATCGGCCGCCGTGCCTCGTCGACCAATGATTCTTCTTCACGTCCCGCATGACTATCATCTGGCGCACCGGCGGCGTCTCTCCGGGAGTCAACGTCCAGCTGCGCGTCCTCGGCGGGTTCCGTCTTGACTCTCGTCTCCCTTGTCGCGGTGGTCATGAGCTCCCCGACAAGCGAGTTGATCCCTTCCTTCCGCCGCTTTTTCAGCGCCGTAGGTGTCTCCTCCCGATTCTTTACCTCCGCTGGCTTCTCGTCGGCAAATATGATACCGTTCAAAACGTCCTCTGTACGTTGGCTCGTGTGCGATCCAGAACGGCACAGCACTCACCGGCCTGTATCCGCGCCTTCGGTCTCGGCTTCCTCGCGTCGTAGTCGTCCTCCTTGAATCGCCCGCGATAGCCCAAGCAGTCCCACAGCCACTCCTCGTAGACCAGCTTCATCGTGTGCTCGTTCCTCTTTCCTCCGCGCCGCCTCGCGGCCTCGCTGCTGGCGATCTCCCGTAGCGCCCATTTGACCTTTTCCGATTGCTTTGGCGTCGAGGTTGAGGTCGGTGTCACCAAGTGCGTGCAGGTCCGATCCAAATCTTTCGAGTACTCTCCTCCGTTGGTATCCACATAGTGTTTGATCGCTTTCCGCCGGGCCACTAAAGTCAGCCCATGACATGACATGTTGCCGAGCGACGTACAATCTTCGATGCCCGATATCGCAATCTTCAGCCCCTGGAACGGCTGCATCCGGTATTCCTGCTGCATCCACGGCAAGTCGATCTGATCCCCCCGTAGCCAGATCTCATGGGACTCTTTGATCCACTCGGGCGTCATGACAGGTATCCTGCCCTCTATAGCATACTGTCGTTCAGCAACGGCGAGCTTCGCCGAGAAACGACCCACATTGTACTTTGCGGACCCCACATCCGTCGCGACCACATGCGTAACCGTCACGGTCAAGGCGCTTTCCACAGTTCCTCCCAGCTTCTCGACCAGCTTGGTCAGAGACGGCTGTCATTAGCCCACGCGGCTGTCCCGACGTTTCCGCACCTTTTCTTCGACACCGGTAAACGTAATCACAATCCCTTCCCACGGCCTCGCATTCCCGCTGTCTATCGGCTCGTCATGGTCTCCCTCTCCATCCTCGTCGTACTGCCGCCGCCACATCTCGGGCGAATCGGCATCCCTCTGTTTCCGCTTCTTGGCGGTCGACGACGAAGCGGCAGGAGCGGGGCGGAGCTTCACATTCGGGACTTTGTGCGACAGGTGGCCACGGCGATTCATCGTACGACTTCGCACCGGCACGAACTTGCGGAACCTCCTGCAGCTATCTAGAACAGGTACGGGGTGCGATGAGAGGGATGTAGCGGGTACCCACAAAAACGGATGGTTTGGGTGGGAAGAGGAAACGTTGCTATTATTGATCTTTTGACGCGTCATCTTCGAACTGGTCATAACGCGTCACGCGCCGGGTTCCAGTGGCAAAAGCAACCTCGGACACGAGACATCGACATCTCAAAACCCACCGCTGGGCTGTGGGACCAGGTACGGTCAGCAGGAACCCCTTGCGCAGGACTTTTGTAGGATCGCGGGGTGGAAGGCTGTGCCTTCAAACGTGCAGTCAGTGCCCTCGTTGAGGCCAAGCCGAGTGTCGAGGCCAGGACACCCTCTGATCGTGATGTAGCTCAGGTCTCAGGTCGGTCTTGGTGAACATCGGGTGAGTCTAGCAGCCATCTGTCACTTGCTTATGCATTGCTTTTGGTTTCGACACCTCGACATATTTCGTGATGCTGGGTCCGCCGTACAGGCCGTTTCGCTAGTCCTCAGAGACATCTCCAAACCTGTTTGATTAGCCCAATGTGCAGACCCGTTGCTTCCGAATACGCACTCAAAGATGCCCAATCGATCGCGCTTGGCACCCTCGGTAGCTGATCATCAGCTAAGGCACAGCAAACGCTGATGCGCCAGAACCGCAACTCACCCTGGTGGAGCTTCTCGAGGATCTGGGGGTATGCCTGGATGTAACGCAAAGACTTGTCCACCGTTGCAAGACCTGCAATGTCAGTCAATCATCTCAAGAAGCACGGTCTGAGCCCACCTTCGCGGACGAGATCAGCGTTCAGGCAAGCCAGAGGGTCGTCGGCGGCGTTCGGATCAGATGGGTCAATCAAGCGCAAGTGCAGCAAGTTGCCTTCGCGTTGGTCAACATTGGCCACGAGCTTTCGTCCCTGCGGGTCAGCGTTCCGAACCCATTGCTTTGCAGCTGTCGGTTCGCGCACCTCTGTCAAGCTCCCAAAACGCCTCCAGGCCTCCGTGCCGTATTCGCTTGCCTTGGGCACGAGCTTGACGAAACTGGCATCAACGCAGCCCCAAATCAGCGAGAAGCCTGGGACTCACCTCAATCGGGCGTCCCTCGCTTGACCCGGAAGCGCTTTAAACTTCGTGTCCAACGGCCGCAGCTTCGCGAATGGCAAGGTCTCCTCATCACCAAAGTCGATCATCTTGACATATGCCTCCTTCTTGAGCGCACTGGCCTTGACCACCTTGGCGCGGTACCACTGTCCATCTCCGCTGAACTTGGCGGAAACAAGATCGCCCGTTTTGGGCGAGAAGCCGGCGGGGGCCGCAGCAGTTTGTTGACGGTGGTGCAGGGAGAAATCGCTCATAAGCTTTTCGAGGGATGCGACGCCTTTGATCAGCTTCCGAATCAACCTCACTGCTCACTCTTGTCGTCGAGAATCTGAACGGAGAAGCCGAAGGGATCAGAGTCCTTGACGGCAGTAACGTAGACATCCAGGTACTCTGGAGCCAGAGCGGCCGACGTGTCTGCCGGTTTTGCCTGAGCATCTTCGTCTGTGGAGTTTGACCAGATCTGATGCTCAGCGACAGTCAATTGAGAGCTCCCCACCTACATTCTTGCGGGCACTCTTGGCCTCTTCTTCGGCGGAAGCAAGTTCGCGTCCGAACGGAAGGCTTTCAGCAGTGTACGAGTGCACCGTGGCGAGACTGGAGTGAGCAGAACATCGATCTCGGCTGCTCACCCTTCTTTGACCAGCTCTACCGCGACGTTGACACCTCCCAGGTACATCGCACCGATGAAACCACCTTGTTTGTCCGTGCTGTCAAAGGCTGTTGATCAACCGAAAACCCGCATATCTCGCACTCCGCGATACACACCAATCTCCACATCACGCTGCATGTACTTCGAGGCGAACTTGGCGGACTCGGGGCCGTACGGCTCCGCCTTTTCGTTGGCATTTCGGGCGGTACGGGGGGCGCGGATACCTGTAATGAGTCATGATCCCGGCGATCGGCCTGGACTCACCAGCAAGGACGAAGGTGATCTTTGCGTTCTCCTTGGGCAGGTACAGCTTGAACCGGGAGCCCGCAGCGACAAAGTCGACAATAGCCGGGTGTCGACCTGCTCGCTTCCAGGACGGGAGGTACTGAGAAGCCCTGCTGCCGCTCTCAGAAGCGTCGACGACGCGTGGCAGCGAGACTTCCTTCGTAGAGTGGACTCCGCGGCTTTCGGCGGCGGCACTGTTCATCAGATCGGAATTACACCTCGCACCCACGCTTGCTCGGCGACGATCAGCTTGTCCAACTCGAGAGAACGCTCCTCGTCGTCTCGCTTGTGTCGCAGAACCGTGGCGAGACCTTTTTCGATGAGCTGCTCGGCAATGTTGCTACACGTAAGCTCGGCATTCGTCGGGAAAGAAGAGTATGCGCACTTGTTGTTCGACCCGTACGTAACGGTGACACATTCCCGTTCATCATACTCGCCATCCTTGGGCTTAACGTAATCGACGTGTACATGGACCGTCTTGCCGACGAGTCTCTTTCGCAAGAACCTGAGTCGTGAGCTGACCTACAGCTGGTCTCACGCACTCTTTAGCCTCGTTGGCCCAGTATGCCTGCTTGGCCTCCGTGCCCCTGATGTCAGATCTCCCATCGGAAACGGCTAATTCAACACACCTCGGTCCCCTAACAGACGCGAACTGCAGCCGCCTCTCCCTCTCGTTCGGGTCTCCCTTGGCCACGACCGAGATCTGGTCAGAGCCCCAGACTCGAGTAACCAGCGCATCGAAGCTGGATCCCTTGGTCGTCGAGACGATGGGTGCGCCATTGCTAGCTACAGCTTGACCGTTCTTAGCCGGCGCTTGGTTCTTCCACAGACCGAGTCGCTTCTCCTTGGCAGACCGCTCGGCAGCTCGCAGCCTGTCGAGGCCGCCGTGTTGCGCCAAAATGCCTGCGTGCCACTGATGTCAGGTGCATTCAGACGCCACGCAAAGGCCTGCTCACGTCAATGACCTTTGCCAGACCGGCGGCAGCCAGGAATTCCGCAATGTTTCCATTCGGGTGAAGACTATGAGTCAGGGCTTGGCGCGGCAGTCCGTGCACTCACGCTTGACCGATGATCACTGTGGCGCCGGTGTTGGCAGCAGGCAACGCCGGCAAACCGCCGTTTGTCTTCGAAGCCGCAGCAGGAGTCGGCGCGCCGGGTAACGGTCCACTAGCCAGAGAAGCGGGAGCTGAAAGGAGTCGGACCTTAATCTTGCGTTGCAGGATTCGAGTCTCGGTGAAAGCTTTCGCCTTCGCGTAAGTTCGGGATGCCGATGACCGAACAGAAAGCTCACCTCCTCTCCGAAAGGCTCGGCCGAGTTCGAGTCCTCGCGACCGGAAGATGCCCGCGGCGACTTGGCACCGGCCAGGACCTGTCATGAGCTAAGACTCCCCACGGACCGCGGTACGCACCAGGTTGATGAACTGATGTGTATGGTCATCTAGCAGCAATCGGACGCGGATCTGAGTGCCGTCTCGGACTTGCTCGACGATCGCTAACATGAGCGCAATCCAGCATTACACAACATACCGTCAATATCCTTCCCCTTGTGTTCGTTGATGAAGGCGTGCGGGTCGGCAGGCATCTGGAAGGAAACTGTGCGTTGCTTCTATGAGCTCTGTCACAAGTGTGCAGGCTGATCTGCACTCACGTTCTCGGGCTCCTCTGCCCAAATGCCCTTGTGCTCCGCTTGGGCCTGCTGCTCGGCGCTACGCAGTCCCTCTCGGCGTTTGGCCTCTTCCGTGCCGAGGCGTCTAAGTGTGAGCTCCCGGTTCTGAAACTCGACACAGGACAGGCACGCACCGAACAGCCTCATCCCCCTCTCCGACGCCATCGCGGACCTTGGCCCATCCAGCTGAAACGATAACATGCGCGACGTCTTGTGGGGGTTGACCGGGCCCAGCGGGAGCCATCAACAGGTTGGCAAACTCCCTCTCCTTCAGTAAGCGCCGTCGCCCTCCAAGTTTCTGCCCCCTTGGCACTCACACTTTGGCCGGAAGCGTTGCTAGGCAAGGCATGGGTGATGGTCAAAGCGACTTCCTTGCCAACGAGCAGGTTTCGCAGGAACTCCCGCGAGGCGAACGAATGGGCCTGCTGTGAGCTCGCGTGTTGGAATAGGGAACGTCCGAGCCCACCTCATCTTCGCGAGCAAGGGACCCCATGCGGGGAGCTGAAATGCCGGCAACGTGGATGATGCTGCTTGTTAGCAGGTCTGCGGGGATCATGCGCCGAGACGCACCGCTCTCTGGCCGGCTTTCCGGGCTCGGGCAGCTCCTTTGGTCGGACCGAGACGGTGTCGCCGGAGAGAACGGCTGGATGTCAGCGCCGTTCCCCGTGGAAACAAGGGCTGTCGGAAATTCGCTCAGCGCAGGCTCACACTTGACGATCTGTGACGTGTCAGTACGGGTCGTGTGCGGGGCTAGGGCGCGCTGCTCACCACTCGGTTGGCCATTATTGGGTTGATCACTTGTTTAGACAGGACAATGGGTATGCTATGAAGATGTTATGCTGACGATAATGGAGTGCTATACGGCAGATGAAGGATATGTATGCACAGCGACAGATGCGTTGGAGCACAAGTCGACGCCAACTAGCCGGTGTATTGCGAGCCGAAACGCGGGGTGCTCAACGGCACATCCGCGCATCCCGCGGCGTCCACCGCCCCCACCTGAAACGTGCATCAGTCGGGCCAGACTTCATCATCGTAAACCTCGCTTTTCATTTCTCGTATGTACAAAAGAATGCTATCAACCCCATAACAGCCCCCCCCTTCAATCCCATGTCCGTCTCATTACTGTCTCATGCCTCATTCCAGCCATGCTTCATGCTTTTGCACCAACCAATCCCCCCGCAGATGCTCCAACCCGAGAATGAGAAAAATGGGTGCCGGTGCCAAACGCGACACGTGTCCCTTCGTTCCGCCATCAAATCGAGAGCAAGGCCGGTGGTTGTGTGTGCGAAAACGGGGGAATCAAAGTATGATGGGGTATCGCCCGGAATGTCGGAATGTCGGTGATGGTGATTATCAACAGATTTGGCGAAATGAGAGAAATGGCCTATACTCCTTCACTCCTGTCACTGCTCCCTCCTTCCCTCCCTGATTCCGAAAGCCCCCGATCGGCATCGTTCCCTCGCCGCGATCCAAATTCCAACCTCGCAATCGATCCTTTTGGCTCGAAGCCGATCAGGCCTATGCCTTCGGGCCACCGGCGGCACCACCTCGTCCCCTTCCACCTCGACCGCCTCGACCCGGCGCGCCACCTCGCTCGCCGTTGACGCCCTGCCTGCCACCGCGCTGACCGCCCTGGCCCTGCTGCGGGCCCTGGCCAGCACCACCCTTCCTCCTGTCCTCCTTCTCTTTTCTCGTCTCGAAGGTCATGGGTCGCGAGTAGCCGGGGATAACGACTCCGCCCTCGCCACCTTGTTGCGGGGTCAACGACTGGATGATGGCCTTTCGGGCCGACTCGACCTTGGCGAACTCGACGAACGCGCAAGCTCGAACTCCGACAACCTCGACGGACTTGACCTCTCCGAACCTCGACGCGTGCGACTTGATCTGGTCACCGGTAAGAGGGGGATCGTTCGACACGCCATCAGCCGACCAGTTCGGGAGCTGCAGTCAGCATTTGAAACACATACATCTGATCGCTGGCCCACCTTGACAAAGCAGATGGGCGAGGTGGCCTTGGCGGCGTTGACGTAGTAAGCGTGCTTGCCCTCCAGCGAGACGGGGGCAGCGGGCTCCTCCTTCTTCGGCTGGGGAGCAGCCGGCGCGGGGGCAGCAGCCGGTGCTGGTGCAGGGGCGGCCGCAGCACCCCATGGCTTGCTGGCACCCGAAGCGGCGAGGGCGGCCCACGACTTGGGCTTAGCCGGAGCAGCGGGGGCAGCCGGCTGAGCAGGAGGAGCGGGCGCAGAGGCCGGAGCAGAGGGGGCGACGGTGCCGTTAGCCTGGGGAGGAGTAGCGGCGGGGGAGAGTGGCGCCTTGGTCTCCTCAATGACGGGGTCGGACGACGTGATCGGCTCCTCGATAGCAGTGGCCTTCTCGGTCGGGGCGACGTCCTTGTCCGGGACCGAAGCAATCACGGCCTCCTCGGGCACAGCCTTGGGGTCGGGGTGAGCCGGTGCCTGGACCGGCTCTGGCTCAGGCGCGGCCTCCTTGGTCTCCTCGACCGGCTCAGCAGGCTCCGGGACAGGAGTAGGGGCGCTGGTCTCGGGGACCGGGACAGGGTCAGCAGCCGGCACGGAGGGCGCCTCTGGCGGGACCTCGACGGCGGCCTCCTGCTGAGACGGGTCCTGGACGGGAGTCTCCTCGTCCTCCTCATCCTCTTCCACGTCCTCCTTAAGGTAGCGAAAGATGTCGTTGAGCACGAAGTAGCCATTGGGTTGCTCGGCGAGGAAGAAGGTCTGCGTGAACTTTCGCCATGGTGCGCCCTTGTTCGACATCTCTCCGATCACCAGGATGATGATACCCCCGTTGGCGGACGACTGCGAGTCGATCGAGTGGATGAAGACCTTACATTGGTCGTAGCCGATCGCGTTGATTCGCTCGTGGATTTCCTGCCATCAGCGCGGGCCTTGATAAGGTAGTCACTTACCGCTTGGCCGAGAGCCGGTTGCGCGTCGTCTCCCTCCTCGCCGTGGATGAAAGTAGAGTGCTTGTTGTAGAAGCAGTGAAGACGATGAGGTTGCTTGTTCACAAAGTTGCTGGTTTGTCAGCTTAATCAACCCCTGTCGAGTTCGCTGGGGCTCACTAGTATTGCGGAACGAATTGCCATCCAACGTCAGACGGTTGCACTTTTGATGTCTGCGCCGAGTTGTCAGCGGGCGCAGCGTGGCCGTTTGCCTGCGGAGCGGACATGGTCTGACGATCAGCCTACACTCCGTGCCTTTGCAAAGACTGGATGTGCTCACGAAAGCTGAAAGCAAAGTGTTAAGGAAGGAGGAGAGTTTCAAGGGCGGAAAAAGTTGAGCCACGAGCGCGAGTGAGAGCGGTCGTTAGATCGTCGACGACGTCCTTTGTGCCAAGTAGCTATATAGAGCGAGTATGTGATCCCGGATCCTAGGGTATGAAGGACGGGCTGAAGACGGTTTGATTGTATGTAGACGAGTCCGAGTGTGTTGGGAGAATGACGAGGTGGTGAGCCCGACCTCTACGCCGACGAGGATGGGCCGCCCCGGAGTTGCCAGTTTCGACTCATTGTGGCGGTCGAAACCGAACCGGTGGTCCCTCACGTGATCTCCCAGACTGACCCACTCGAGCGGGTGCCTTGAGTGTCGACACTGCCCCACTCCTTGTGAGGACATACTGAGAAGCAAGGAGGACTCGTGGATGATCGGAGTCATCTTTGCATGAGACACGTTTTGGTTCATGAGTTACACCTTGGGCCTGCTGCATCCGCTTCGTGTCCTCCTCGGCCGGGACCGGTTCTCGAGCATTCTACGCAATCGCTTTCGATATGACGGAGGTGCATGGTCATGAAACACGAGCGGTATGTACAGAGTGAGATCTGTGCCCATGCAGTTAGATCCTCATGTACCGCATCACGACCTTGTCAGCCGCAGATAGGTAGTGTAGAAGCACAGAGACACGACATGTGAAGCCATCGTCACCGCCACAGTCCACTTGAAAGTCTCCGCGCTGGATAAGACCAGCGTCATCACGTGTCGCAACAGCTCGAATAGATTCGCCAAGGATGACTGGAGGGCAATGAGCCGGTTGCTTCGAGGATGCGAGGCCAAATCAATTTGCAGGTGCTTGATCTGTACCAGGGCGATCAATGTCGAGCCGCCTCGAGATACAATAATCCCTGATCTTCAACTCGGGACGAAGCCAAGCCCGAGCTCACCTGTAAGCATGACTGCAGTCTGCCAGTAAGGTGTGCCTGTCCTGTTGTTGGGCATGAAGAACATGATCATCACGGGCGCCATAGGGATCCCCGCAGACCATATGGCCAGAAGCGCTGAGCGAGACAGCCCCAGTCGCCGTTCCCAAAACGGCCCGGGTTGCTGCCCCGAGTATGCTTGTGAGCAGGCATCCGCCCTACAGGAAGTCAGGCATGATACGGAGCGCGGATGTGGACGCACGCGGATCAGCGACAAATACCCGCCCTCCCACCCTCGAGCGATCTTGAAATACGACACCCCGATTCCATCTTCAGTGAGCTCCCTCTGGGATCAAGCAGCAGCCCCATACTGACCCATTTTCAAGGTATCAAGCCATCGCACCGTGACAGCCAGAGACGCTGCCATCAGCCACACCCGATGGGTCGCCGCTCACTCCAGAAGATGGGCAGGGCTGCAAACTCGCGCCACGTGGACCACTCCCGTTGGAAAAGGTTCGAGCACTCTTGCGCTTGGTGAGGGCTTGAAGAAGCTGAGGGATGACCTAGCAGTGGCTCATTTGATTGAGCTTGTTGTTGCTCATCCTGACCAGAGGAGCCGCGTCGACGACGCTTCCGCTCTTCCCCAATCTGGAGCGCAGGGAACCGATTGTATACGATCTGTATCCACCAGAACTCGATAACGAACGAGGTTGCAGTGATACCAATGAGGGCAAGCTTGGTCGTTTGGTATCCCACTGAATACGTCAATACTGAGACGATCATCTACAGGTCAGCATGCCGCACTGGCCCATCTATGTGTATTTCTCTGACACCGCCACTCGCGCCGGCCTAGACTGACAGCACACCAGCAGACCCCGTCAGTCTGACTGATTTAGTTCCTCCCTCGTACCTGCTCGTTCGGGAATCATCAGATCTTCTTTTTGTGTCCGCATGTTCCCACTGTCACCAAGTGGACCGTGACCTACTGATGGAAAGACGCGGGAGATCATGCTGATCATGCGCATTGCCGTGTTCAAGCGAGTCAGATTGGCTCCGTTTCCCTGGGCGATTGCGATTACCCTAGACATCAGTTCCGAATGCAAGTGATGCGGCTCGCCGGACACTGACCAATCACGCTCGAGCGACACCTCCATACCGGTGTTGGTAAGGTTCGTCAAGCTAGAAGTCACGATGGTCAAAATTAACATGCCCCATGTGAAGACATTGTCCCGAGCTGAGGCTCTCCATCGCAGGGCTTCGGAAGCCGACGACGACATTGAGCTGAGCACTGCAAGCGCATTCAGTTTCAGGGGCGGCCCCAGAGTTGGAGCAGCGGGCTCACGAAGAAAGAGCAGGTAGTTGACGATCTCCAGAGACTGACAATCAGCTCCGCCCACCCCACACACTCGCCACTCACCTTGTGAATGGCGATCAAGGCACGGACGAACTTGAGTCGCGGAGTACGGTCGATCAGTCCTCCCACGTGTCCGGAACACGCCAAGCCGACCAGCTTGGACATAAGTCCTACAAGCGAGGCAGGAGCAAGCGTATCCTCAAAGATCTCGATCACTGTCATCAATTCGCTTCCGGTAAGGGCGCACGGTCTTACGGAACAGCCAAGATGCGAACGAGTACAGCGAGATGCCGAACATGCTACTCGATCAGTATGGTCGTCAACTGAAATGCAAGATGCGTTCGCTGCGCACCTTGATGTGTGTTGCAAAAGAAAGCATGTCAGCGCATTGGTGTCCAAATCTGACCTCTCGAAATGGGGTCCATGGCTGACGGGTTGTTGAACGGACGGCGTCGGCGTTATATTCGAGCAGTCATCGCGAGCTGTCAGCAATGGGGTCGTTTCCGTGGGCATGAGTCTGCGAATCGCGCTTTGTTATCAGGAGAAGTATGCATATGCGTTCGCTCAGCATATATCTGACTCGTGGCATCATGCCTGGACGAAAGGACCAGCGACAGTCGCATGTAAGGAGCAAAAAGGAGGGTGCGAAAGGTGATCTACTTGTCCATCCTGCGTGTGGCCCGCCTTTCAGCCATCGACTCGGCGGGGTCAGGTCATGCGACAGGAAGCCCGTTGGCCTGGTTCCCGGGGAGTGACATTGCCATTCAATAGGCATGATTGCTGTATGGCGAAAATAGCAGGCGATAAAGCCCCCACAGCGAACAAAAGTCAGAAAATGCTACGAGCGACTGGCGGGGGGACGAGGT
>Ga0308169_10002470_pt1 | contig 19120 bp, 16 predicted proteins | sample PhyBR1_2_FD_202139 | JGI IMG/M metagenome (GOLD analysis project Ga0308169, IMG submission 202139) | Phyllosphere microbial communities from UC Gill Tract Community Farm, Albany, California, United States - DLSLSB.R1 | ecosystem: Host-associated > Plants > Phyllosphere > Unclassified | place...
CGTGATCGGCGACACGCTCGAAGGCGTCACCGGCATCATGCCGGAACTGTTCGGCGACGGCGCCTTCGCGGTGTTCAAGAAAATCGACCGCGTGCTGATCCTGGCCTGCGGCACCAGCTACTACGCGGGCCTGACCGCCAAGTACTGGATCGAATCGGTCGCCAAGGTGCCTGTGAGCGTCGAGATCGCCAGCGAATACCGCTACCGCGACAGCGTGCCGCATCCGGACACGCTGGTCGTGACCATCACCCAGAGTGGCGAGACGGCCGACACCCTTGCTGCACTCAAGCACGCGCGCAGCCTGGGCATGGAACACACGCTGACCATCTGCAACGTCTCGACGAGCGCCATGGTGCGCGAATGCAAGCTGGCCTACATCACCCGCGCCGGTGTCGAAGTCGGCGTGGCCTCGACCAAGGCCTTCACGACCCAGCTGGCCGCCCTGTTCCTGCTGACGCTGACGCTGGCCCAGGTCAATGGCCGCCTGACCGATGCCGAAGAAGCTGAGCACCTCAAGCAGATGCGTCACTTGCCGGTCGCGCTGGCCGCCGTGTTGGCACTCGAGCCGCAGATCATCGCCTGGGCCGACGACTTCGCCCGCAAGGAAAACGCCCTCTTCCTGGGCCGCGGCATTCACTACCCGATCGCACTCGAAGGCGCGCTGAAGCTCAAGGAGATTTCGTACATCCACGCCGAAGCGTATCCGGCCGGCGAACTCAAGCACGGCCCGCTGGCGCTGGTGACCGAAGAAATGCCCGTGGTCACGATCGCACCGAACGACGCGCTGCTGGAAAAGCTGAAGTCGAACATGCAGGAAGTGCGCGCGCGTGGTGGTCAGCTGTACGTGTTTGCCGACGTCGATTCACGCATTACGTCGGGCGATGGCCTGCACGTGATTCGCTTGCCTGAGCACTATGGTTTGTTGTCACCAATCCTGCACGTGGCCGCGCTGCAGTTGTTGGCGTATCACACGGCGCTGGCGCGTGGCACCGATGTGGACAAGCCGCGTAATCTGGCGAAGTCGGTGACGGTGGAGTAAGCGTTAACTCGTAAAAGCACTGCTGTCCTAAAGAAAAAAAAAAGAGAATTATACCCGGCTAAGATAGTCGAACTGCCTAACTACTCGCGATGCGGATAATTCTCCCTTTGTATGGGCCATGAAATTTTAAGGAAGTTTATAGATAATTTCTTATTTTCAAGAAAATATTCTTTAGTGACGTATGCTGATGTCGTTTTGTGGCACGTAAATTCGATAACAAGTGGACACTCGTCCCGCAAATTTTCCAATTCACTGTTTCTCGTTGGAATTCCCCGATGAGCTTTTACGGAGTTGGTTTTGGCGATTGGCTGTACTTAACGCTAATTCGTCACTTACTTCGTTTCGAGGCAATTGGGCTCAATCTCAATGTTGAACTTGCGGTAGCCGACCCTTTGAATGGTGCGGATTATATGAGCAAAATTTTCAAGGTATTAGGACACAAATATGAAGCAACCGTCCCATGCTTCGACGAGGAATATAATCGCACGACACTCGACAGATTCATAACATCGACTCCCAAGCTAAATCCGCTCTTTAGCCTGTTTTGCAAGTACCTCGGATACATGCGGAGATGAGGATCCCATTCCATGCAGTATAGAGTACGACGCTGTCCACAAAGTGCCGTCTAGTCAGGCATGGGTTCCCGCCCATACTGTTTAGAGACTGGCCCACACGCTCATTGTGGACACTTCGGTTCTCGCCAAACAAGGGCTAGGATACGTTCAACCGATGCCACTGGCAGGCATTGAGCGTATGCGACCGCCTTGCCCACACGCTCATTGCGGACACTTTGGTTCTCGCCAAACGAGGGTCAGGATGCATTCAACCGATGCCACCGGCAGGCGTGGAGCGCATGCAACACGCTGGGTTGGCAACCGCAGCCTTCGAAGTCTAACTTTGGGCCATGGGCTTTTTGAGTGTCATGATGAAATATTGCTTATAAGAAAGTACCCTTCTTGCGCTTCGCAGGTTGCACGTTGTCTGAAAGATGAGCTGTCGCTGAAGTTCAACAAGGGGCATTCATTCGCCTAATGGCGCTAGACATTGGCTATAATGGTCGCCCAAAAGGCGACCAAAATGAAGCCATAGCGTGCTTATACAAAATAATCTATGAATACCGAAACCATTGTTCAGAAAATCTGGAGCTTATGCAATATTTTGCGTGGGGATGGCGTGAGTTATCACGAATACATTTCCGAGTTGACTTATTTGCTATTTCTGAAAATTGCTGAAGAAAATAAATCCGAAAAATACTTGCCCGAGGGTAGACGGTGGGGAGATTTAATAAATTTCAAAGGCGATGATCTGCTTAGCTTCTATCGGGAAATGCTGACGTACTTGGGTGAACATGCACCTGACGAGCAGGTTCGTAAGATCTACGCTTTTCCGACTACTGTATTTTCTCATTCAGAAAACCTCAAGGCGGTCATTCATGGCATTGCAAAATTAGACTGGCATGCTTTTGGCATGGACCGTATGGGAGATATTTACGAGGGTCTCCTGGCCAAGAATTCTCAAGACGCACGCTCTGGAGCTGGCCAGTATTTTACTCCTCGTCCATTGGTTGACTGCATCGTTCGGTTAGTGAGTCCTGCACTTGGCGAAGTTATTCAAGATCCGGCAATGGGAAGTGGCGGATTTCTAATTTCCGCAGATCAAAGCGTTAGATTAAACTCGACAAAGAATTCATATGCCGCGACCCCTCCCTTTTACGAAGGTGTTGAAATCGAAAAAGGTACATATCGAATCGCATTGATGAATGCTTTTCTTCACAGAATTAGCTCCAGTCTCATTCTCGGCGATGCCTTGACGGAAGATGCAAACGGCCTGAGCGAAGCGGACGTTATTCTTGCAAATCCGCCTTTCGGTGTGAAAAGTGGCAGCGCTAGGCTGCAACGCGACGATTTTTCTTTTCCGACAGCAAATAAGCAGCTTGCCTTCTTGCAGCACATATATTTAGCTCTTAAGCCGGGCGGACGCGCCGCTGTGGTATTGCCAGATAATGTTTTATTCGAAGACGGTGTCGGTAAGAAAATTCGACAGGAACTGATGAGCCTGTGTCAATTGCATACCATTCTTCGCCTCCCGTCGGGGATTTTCTACAGCCCCGGTGTGAAGACAAACGTTTTATTCTTTTCACGATGTGAAGATGGCCAGAAAGGCACTCAATCGGTCTGGATCTACGACATGCGCTTCGATGCCCCCCGGTTCGGCCGGAAACGCCCTTTGTCCGATAGCGACTTCGCGAAGTTTGAAAAGGCATTTGGAAAGGATCCACGCGGACTCGCAAAACGGAGCACCGACGGATTCGAGGGACGTTGGAAGTGTTTCAGCCGTCAACAAATTTCGGATAGGAATGATAGTCTGAACCTTGCATGGTTGGGAGATGGCTCAGATCAAGATGAAGCAATGACTGAACCTGACGAGATTGCTCTTGTTATTCAAGATCATCTTCGGGCTGCCTTACGAGAAATAGAAGCCGTGACCAACGAACTCGCTGAAGCTGATGAGGCTGGTGAGGTTGTTAGATGAATGAAGCTCGTTGGACGCTGCCGCCCAAGTGGGTGTGGGCTCGTGCAGGCGAAATTGCAGATATCATCGGTGGTGGAACCCCATCCAGCAAGGATGAAAGCAACTTCGCTGACAGCGGAATCCCATGGATTACACCCGCTGATCTCACTGGCTTTGAAGGACCCTACATTTCAAAGGGGCGGCGGGATTTGTCTGAGAAGGGGTACGCAAGCAGCGGGGCACAATTGGTTCCTGAAGGGGCTGTCCTCCTTTCATCTCGCGCTCCGATCGGATACTGCGCAGTCGCTGCAAACGAACTGTCAACAAGCCAAGGATTTAAGACTCTATTACTTCGTGACGGTATGCTGCCGCAGTTTGTCAGGTACTACCTTCTAGGAGCAAAAGACTATGCAGAAAGCCTAGCGAGCGGCACCACATTCCTTGAATTGTCCAAATCACGGATGGGGGACATTCAAATCCCGATCGCACCGCTCGCGGAGCAAAAGCGTATTGTCGACAAACTTGATCTTTTGACGAGTCGCATTGCGTTGGCTCGCTCTGAGCTTGCATGTCTGCCAGCTTTGTTGAAGCAGTACAGAAGCTTGCTACTTCAGTCCGCATATGACGGCAGTATGGTAGGTAATAAAACTATCAAGCTTCAAGCCCTGAGGGAATGTGTTTCCACCCTTAGGTATGGGACTGCGCGGAAATCGTTTGAACATGGCGCCGGCACGCCCATTCTACGAATTCCCAACGTCAGTCGGGGGGGAATTGACCTGTCTGAGCTTAAATATTCCGAGCTCGACGAAAAAGAGTTCGAAAAGCTTAGATTAGAGATTGGAGATCTGCTTGTAGTTCGCTCCAATGGGAGTCCAGAATTAGTAGGGCGACCCGCAGTGGTCGGTGAAAGTGCAGCAGGAATGGCTTACGCTGGATACTTAATTCGGATTCGGCCGCAACTCGACAACGTGGTTCCGCAGTTCTTGGCATACATGTTACAAGCGCCTCAGCTTCGTACGAAAATAGAGGCAGAGGCAAGATCGACCAGCGGGGTGCACAACATAAATGCACAGGAACTGTCGGCATTGCCAATACCCCTATTTTCCTTAGCCGAACAGGAAAAGATAGTAGAGAAGTTAGACGCCGCCTTCACATGGTTGGAGAGAATTGAAGTCGAGGGCACTAGTGCCGAAACCCACCTAACAAACCTTTATAACGCCCTCCTTGCGAAAGCGTTCAAAGGTGGTCTTGCCACTCAGAGTAGCGATGATGAATCGGGAGAGGTTTTGCTTAAAAAAATGCGCGAGACGCCCCTGCGTCAAACTAACAGTGTTTCCATGATTGTGAAGAAAGTAGTTGCTGTGACAAAAAATGCGCAGGAGTCGCTGCTTCTTGACAGTGAAGGCTGGCCAGAGCTAGGCCTTTCATTTGATGAAATTTCAAAGCGAGTTCCTCTCGCACATGATGACATGCGCGATGCGTTATTTGCTTTGCTAAGCGGTAAGTCCCCCAAGCTAAGGCAGGTATTTGACAAAGCTGAAGGACGTATTCGGCTTTTGAGGAATGCGAAATGAGGTTGCGACGACTGAAGATTCTTGAATCAGGAGCCGGTGGCGGGCTTTTCGACGGGGCAGACATATCATTTGGCCGCGAAACCAAAGATAGCGACTCTGAAGCACTTGCTCCGCTCTGTCTCATCGGTCCAAATGGCTCGGGGAAGTCGCAATTTCTTCAACTTATTGCCGAAATTTTTCAAGCCGCATGGCACGCCCACGATCGGAAGCAAGAAAGGTTGAGTGCGAACGAACAGTTGCTGTTCGATCTGACCTACTCAATCGTGCCAGAGGGCGCAAAGAAGGAAGAGGAAGTGCGTTTAGTCAGAACCATGAAGGCACGTTCACGCGGGCCGATTGAGCTTTACCGTGGGGATGAACTAGTGGCAGCCTCCAGCATAGAGTTTGCTCGATATCTACCTCCGCTCATAGTTGGCTATACGTCAGGCGATAACGAAACACTTAGCCTGCCTTTCTTGGCCAGTCGGGCAGGGTATGCCGATGATGTGGCCAAAGCAGCTCTGAGAAAAGTGGTTGATGGCGAGATCGCCGACAACCGTATGATGCTGATCGATTATGGGACCAATCTTGAGGTTCTTTTTGCCAATATGATTCTTGGTAAATTGTTAGTCCGCAATGAAATCATCAAGCATGCAAACCTGACTGATTTGGCATCATGCCGATGCACACTTCGTTTAGCTCACTCTGCCATCAAGAAGGCTCCAGCAGTACAGGTCCGTAGAACTGGAAGGAAAGGGATACAACTTACCTCGGAACTGGAAGAAATCGTTGACCGACTGAAGAGGATTTCAACTTGTTGGCACGAGGACGTGGAGACCGAAACATACACGTTCGATTTCTTTATTTCGGATGCCACGCGTGAGGCATTTGGACATTTTTGGAGCAGCAGTATTTCGCTCTATCGAGATCTTCATAAACTTGCCCTTTTGAATGATTTGGCAATTCCCAGGCCGGCACGCAGGCGTTTGGAGCGAGCGGTAAAAGAGCGACGATTTGCATTGCGGCTGCCAGAGCCGCAGCAAGAAGATATGGTTTTTGGATTCGAGGAAGTGCGTTTCTCCCCAAAAAATCTAGAACGTGCGCCGGTTGACTATGTGTCGCTGTCGGATGGTGAGCACCAGCAAGCGCTAGTGCTGGGTGTCTATGCGATGGTTAGCGAAACTAATGCTATTTTTCTCCTTGATGAACCAGAGTCGCATTTCAATCCAATTTGGAGGGTAATGTTCATTCAACGTTTAAAAAGATTAACAGGCAAGCGCTTAAACCAAGAGCTGGTACTGACGACGCACGCACCCTTCGTACCTTCAGACATGCCACGTGAGAGCATTATGATTTTTGTAAGGAACGGTGAGAAGGCGGCGGTTGAGCAACCAAAGATTGAGACGTTCGGCGCTGAGTACGATCGCATTCTTGAAATGTGTTTTCAGATACGGCCTACAAGTTCGCTCATCGCGGAACAAGAAATTGAAAAGTTGCTTGAGTCAAATGACATTGGCGTTGTAGAGGACGGTCTGGCAGAGCTGGGACCTTCAATTGGTAAGGCACTCGTAGCTGACCATCTGCGCAAACTTCATAAGACTTAATATTTAATATGCTTTTTGCGCTTTCGCTTAAGGGCCTTGAACACAATTGGCTAAGCCCCACAGTTGTGACTGCAGTTCTGGATGGATTAGATGCCATAGATGCTGGTAAAGCGGTCGTCAAATGGCCCACCGGCGCACCTGCCGAGCGCCAGGACTGGCTTAAGCGCCGACATGGTTTTCGCAAAAAAATCCATGCATTTTGGAAGGAATATCGAGGGTTAGCGGCTCACCAGAAAGCAATAGTTCGGAAGGCTCTAACGGATCAGACCAACTTGCCGGCCATTCTGTCCAACGACCAAGCCTGTGGCGTTGTGCAAGCTTTGCCGGCAATGGAGAAGGCAATATCTGATCTGTTTGTCTACATGTTCGGTCAGCTAAAGAGCTCCGACGAGAATGCGAAGTGCATTCGCGACGAACAGTACTCGGCAATCTATGACGAGCTGCCGCGAAAGATTTGTCCTTTTTGCGGGCTGCTTCATTTTCGCGGACCTAATGGCCCTCGTCATGCTCTCGATCACTTTATGCCTATCTCGATCTATCCATTTGCGGGCGGCGACTTGAGGAATCTTCCGCCGATGTGTGACGAGTGCAATGAGACATTCAAAAAGGCAGTTGACATCCTGTACACCCCCGCTAAAGTAAGACGTCGATGCTCAGATCCTTACGCAGGTCCTACGTATGAAGTCAGACTCTCTCAAAGTGTATGGTCAGCAGGCAAGAAAGAGAGAGGTTTTCGCTTGCCGCAGTGGCAGATTGATTTTGTAAATGGACCGCCAGAACAGGCTGAATCTTGGGACGCGATTTTTAAAGTTCGTGAGCGGTACAGCCGGGATGTATTAGATGCCGACTTCTTAACTTGGATAGGTAATTTTGCAAGATGGTTCAACGTCCAAGCTGACGCGACGCGGGATGCTGACGGCATAGTGGCCAAAATTCAGCCTTATATCGACATGGCTATCCAAGAGAAGTTCGGAGACAGGGCCTTCTTAAGGGCAGAAGTATTCCGTCTCGTCAAGACTACCTGCGCCAGTATTCAGCACGGGGACGAAGTAAAAAACTGGCTGCTTTCCATGGTGGAAAATATCGGTTAGTGCCTCATTAATTACCTAACGCCTAAATACTCGACCAGAAATAAACGTGAATTTTCGCAAAAAGAACTGGATGCGGTGCAAGCACGAGCCAACGCAGCAGTGCCGGTTCTGAGAGCCAAAAACACGCTTATTTTTGGGAGTACTTAGTTGTCCAAGCTTTTTACCAAATTAGTGAGGATGGACAACTCGGCACGATTCAGTAAATGCTCCGCAGAATCCGAAATTAACTCCCTTGAAGCGGCAGTTACTGCGGAGAGTGATGTGGCCCTACGTTTGATACCGGCCGCCTGGTTTCCCGGTTAGCCGCGATGCCGGCAATGTATTTTTGAAGCTTGACAACCTCTTTACGCCAGTACACATCGCGCTGTGCCTCCTTCACCGATCGTCCGGTCAAACTCTCCACTAGATTCCAAAAGCCTGCAGAAGGCTTGCCTTTGTTTGGCCCCGTCTTGTTGATCACAACGGCGGAAAGCAATGCTCTGCAATTTTGGTCTTGTAGTGTCGCCTCGCTGATCGTTCCAAGCAGTGCTCCAACATGTTGCCGGTCCCGGGCTAACTGATTGGAAAGGCCAAACGGCCTCATGATGTGAGCGCCGTATTCAAGCAACCGAGAAGAGTCGTTAGCAAAGTTGTTGTTTAGCAGGCTGTCGACGATATGTTCACGAAGTGAATCCTCGTTAGCGGCATTGCGCCGACGCTCGCGCTCGCCACGCTTTGTGGCTAGACTCCGAACCGACACTTCGGTGAGGCCATTGATTGTCGTGTCGTCCATCTTAATCTTGAGCAGAGTCAGCTCATCGCCCTCGTTGGCAATGGCTATCAGCCTAGCGCGGCTGAGATCAAGCATTTCGCCAGCCAGCTTTAATGGAACCATGCCGCCGACGGCGCCGTCCTGGAACGCCCTATGGAACTCGGAGGGTGACTGAAAAGTGATGATTCCCACACTATTCCCCCATTTGACAGATATATAGAGTCAAATATAACACGCTTTATTAGGAGTTCATGCAATCCGTGCGTTATAGAAGCGCAAATCGCTTCCCAGAATCAGGTGGGCTTTGTTGCACAAATCGGCCGGTGTGGCGTTCGAGCGTGGGCGCGGGGTAAACTGTCGGCATGAGTGCCCCAGCAAAACTAAGTACCGAATGATCAACTGGAAAGACTACAACACGGCGCTGAAGGCGCGTGGCTCCCTGCTCATCTAACTGGACAAGGACATGTGATGGCACGGCAGTGCAAGCGGCAAGCGTGGCCGCCGTCCGAAGTACAGCGATGCGGCGATCCAGTTCTGCTTGACGATCAAGGGCTTGTTCAATCTCGCCCCGCGCTAGGCAATGGGTATGGCGCAAAGCATGCTCAAACTTGCTGGCCTGGACTGGCAGGTGCCCGACTTCAGACCGTTAGCCGTCGCCAAAAGCATCTTTCGGTGACGATCGGCACGCAGCCGACAACAAAAGGATTGCACCTCTTGGTCGACAGTATCGGCATCAAGATGCTGGGTGAAGGCGAGTGGCAGACCAAAAAGCATGGGGCCGACTACCGTCGCCAGTGGCGCAAGGTCCACCTTGGCATTGATGCGGCTACACTGGAAATCCGGGCTATCGAAGTAACCGACAACGTTACCGGTGATGCGCCGATGCTATCGTGCTTGCTCGACCAGATTCCCGCCGATGAGATCGTCGCCAGCGTCAGCGGCGATGGTGCCTACGACACCAAAGGCTGTCACGAAGCGATTGCGCAACTTGTGGCGCAGGCGATTAACCCCACTCGCAATAACGCCAAGCCATGGAAGGTCCAGCGTCCTGGCGCCCAAGCCCGTAACGCTATCCTGGCAGCTACGCGCCGGCTTGGCAGGAAAATCTGGAAGAAGTGGAGCGGCTTTCACCGGCGCAGCCTTGTCGAGACCAGGATGCGTTGCTTCAAGCTGCTTGGGGAACGCGTCATGGCGCGTGACTTCTACCGCCAAGTCGCCCAACTGCAAGTGCGTGTCGCTATCCTCAATCGGTTCACCCGGTTGGGCACGCCCACAACGGTGGTGGTAACCATGCCGTAATTCCACCTGGGGTTTGGGGAATTACGAACTTTGCTGATTTATGCAACAAAGCCTTTAATAGCTGTCATACAAGCTACAAATAATTTCCTTCTTAGAGAATCCAAACTCCTTCTGGACTTGTCGTTGTTTGCAAACAGTGACCACGTATTTTTTCCTTTTCTTATCTATTCTAAGTATTAGTTTATCTGTGCCATGCAGCTCTCGCAAATGCTTCTGAATTTGCTCGATCTTCCTAATTTCGTTATCATACGCGCACCAGGCTCTAAGAGGAAGCTTCCCATAGTCAATACCATTGAGCACACACGACGCTATTGCACTGTTCTGATTGTTGCTAAGAGCATAACTCGAGCCATCCTCTCGTTCGCCATGTGCAGGCGCGATTAGGTTGAATTGATAACGGTCATCGTTGGCAAATCTCTTAAATTCTTTGTCATCAATTCTCGCGGTATTTCTAGCTTGAATAGATTGCGTATAGCGAAAAAGTTCGGTAGGCCAGTTTTTCTCGGCGATCGACACCATCTCCTGAGCTTTATAAATATTGTGATGTGTGCCGATATCTATGGCGTAGAATTTTTCGTCAACGAAGACTCCGAATACTAACTCGTTACCTATACCGCCATCCTTATTTTTTCGAAAATGAAGATGGCGGATATCTAATGTATATAACAAATAATCTATAGAGTTCCAATTTTTCAGGCTCTTGCTCATGTATAAATTGATATCAAGCCCATCTTCGATAGCTTTTTTCAGATTGAGCCAGTCTTTGTTCTTTTGCCATTCACCATCTTGAATTTTTTTGCTCAAGATAACTTCTCTTTTCTGGACCGGAACTCTTTTATGGTGCAGGCAGCAATAGACGAGTGGCGAGACATCAGGCTGGTACTGCGCCACCTTCTTAACATCCATACCGAATTCTGAAAGAATTCTTTCCTCAAACCAGTCAAACCACTGCTCGGTTAATGACTTATTCATATTAAATTTTTATCCATTAAAAGTTGTCTTGATTAAGAGCAAATTTAACACATCTTTGCAGGCAGCCACGACTGATTCCTTCAAAGTGCTGCTCTACGCGACATCGAGTCAACCGCGCCGCGCCGCGCCGCGCTGCGCTGGCGATAACTTGAGCCGCTCCGAAATGCCATCTGTAGAACTGGCATTTACCTGTATGGAGCTTGGACGCTATCCTGCTGCCAAGCGAGTGTTCGACAAGCTTTCGCAGATAACGGGCACGACTGACTTTACGCGAGCGCTAGCGGCACGCGGACATAAGATGTGTCCCAAGGTCTTCGTCAAGCATGCTTGAGCAAACGCACGCAGGCGCCAGAGCGGTGTAAGCCCACTCTGCCTGAGCTGCGACTTTCCTAAATAGCAATCTGAGCCCACCGAGGCGATGATATTATGCGCAACTGGAAGATTGGTTGAAATTATCGATAGTATTTGTCACTTCACGGATGTGACACGCCGATAAAGCACGCCACAGCGCAATACAACTTTCCAGAAGTGCCGACTGCGCCGCTACTTCGATCGCCGAGTTCCCACGTCGGCCCCGGCCCGCTGCAATCTGCAATTATCTTCAGTACCAATTTCACTCACACCGCCCCCTTGTATCGAACCGTTGGCTCACAAGTGCCTGCGATCGTCGTGTCAACTCTAGCTAGAAAAGTCGGTGTCTGCGATGCAGCGAATGGATGTGTGGACTGGTCTACAAAGTCTTTTTAAATTATTAATTTCTAGTGACTAAGTTAATGCAGCCCGGTCAAGATTCATCTGTAAATACAGCCTCATCAGCGACTTACTGGCTGACACATCCCAATAAACCGACCGTTCTCGGAGCTCACATGACTTCGTTCAAATCTGTTCTGGTTTCCCTTTTTCTGGCTACCTCTGCACTCGTCGGCGCGCCAGCAAGCGCCGTCCCGACGGTGATCACATTCGACGCCGGTGACCCGGTCGGCGGGCTGGGCGTGGGCGCAGTGCTTGGCAGCCAGTACGCCGGCTACGGGGTGACATTTGCTCCCAATGCATTTACGGGAAGCGGAGGACCGACCGGAAACTGGGCAACCAACACGACAATGAGCGTCGTCAGCAGTTCCGGCGACGTTGGCGGGCTAGGCAGTCCATCGCTGGTCAGTGGCAACATGCTGCGCGCCTTCAGCGGCTGGCTGGATGAAAACGGCGACCCAAGCTTCTCGGCTTTCTTTAGTGGCGGCATCAATTCCTTCAGCGCCGACTTTGCTGGCGTGTCCACGCCTGCAGATGTGCGCGTTCTTGCTTACCAGGGAGCGACGTTGCTGGGCACCGTGGTCGGGTCGACCATCGGCCAGTTCAACCTGGCGTTTGCCAGCAGCGTTCAGTTCGACCGCATCGTCATTATCCTGGGCAGCTTCAGTGATTGGGTTGGTATCGATAACATTACATTCGACCGGTCGGCGCCGGCGGACGTTCCTGAACCGGCAACGATGGCAATCATGTCGCTCGGTCTGACGGGCATGGCCTTTGCGCGTCGCCGTCGTGTAAGGTAATTGAAGAAGCCTCACCGTTTTAAACGAAACGGATAGGATTGATGTCTGCCTGCGGTGGCAGGACCGGGGCAGACATCAGCGATCAGCCGCGCGCAATGTAATGTTCGGATGATCAGCAAACACCTGCATCACCAGATCAAAGTAAGTCGGCCCATTCTGCTCAAGGCGCGCCAATGCCGCGTGAATCGGGCCAGGTTTGAACACCTGCGGATGCTCGAGCTTTGCGAGATAGTAAGCACGGGTCGCCTCGAGGCCAAGGGCAACACGGCTACTGTCCATCTGCTGCCAGACGACGATCGCTGGCGACTTGCCGCGCAGGGCTCCATAGCCACCGTATAGCATGTCATCCAGTCCATCCAGGCTGGCGCCAAGCTGCCAGTCCTCGCCCACCATGAAGACGCGGTTGATCTCGTCATACAATGAAGCGATGTCCCGGATGTTGGCGCCGTCAATGATCAGGACCTGCGGTGGCGATTCGGCATGCAAACTCGTGGTGGTTGTCATCGATATCGCATCCCGTAGCAAAAATCTCATATGCGCCCGCATCCACCGGATTCAATGCGGGCCAACCCGGTCAGAACCGGTAAGTACCCGTCAGCCTGACGTTGCGCCCTTCACCCGGCATGATCCAGCACGAGACATGCAAGTGGCTCGACACGAAATAATGCTGGTCGAACGCATTACGTAGTACCAGCTGCACCTCGATCGACTGACCGTGGCCAAGCTTTCTGGCCCAGGTGTGGGTGGCGTCGAAGCGGCCGTAGCCCGGCAGTGTCGTGCCGTTGGCCTCATCGGCGAAGCGCGCTCCTTGCAGGTACAGGCCCGCACCGGTTTTCCAGGCGTCGTTCCAGCGATACTGGCCCCACAAGGTCATGGCATGGCGGGCCACGTTGGGCACGCGCTTGCCGGCATACACGGCATTCTGGCGGTAGGCAGCGTCCGTGTACGCATAGGTTGCCGCAACGTCCAGGTTCGCGGTGACCGATCCGGTCAGCGATGCCTCGATGCCTTGCGAACGCGCCGAACCGTCGACGGTGAAGTCAAAATTATTTGCCCGCGTGCTTTGATCGGCCGAAATCATATTGGTCTGCTGCAGACGATACAGGGCGATATCCCCCATCAACAGTCCTTCCAGCCACAGCGATTTCCAGCCCACTTCCGTTTGCCTGGAAACGCGCGAAGGCAGCGATCGGTTCGAGGACGACGACACCTGGTTCGGCGACATACCGGACGCGATATTCGCGTACAAGGTGTGCTGTGCCGATACGCGGTACAGCACACCCAGTTTCGGCGACCAGCGGGACTCGTCCACTGGCAGCGTGCCTACGGCGCCATACAAGAACTGCTGGTCCGTGTAGCGCAGGCCCGCCACGAGTGACCAGGCCGCAAGATCGATCTGGTCTTGCGCAGAGGCAGCAAGCGAGGTCAGATCTTCGCTCGTGCGCGAACGCGGTAACACCACGCCGGCCGGTGGCGCGGTCACGCGGCCGAACACGGGTGCGTAGACATTGATGGGCGGGCTGGTCGCTGCCGGGACAGTCAAGGCAGGCTGGTCGAGCGTCTCCTTGTACCTGTCCTGCCCGAAGAACAGCTTGTGGGTGATGCCGGCCAGTTCTTGCTTACTGGCCAGCGACATGGCGATGCTGTCGATCCGTCGTTTGGTAGCAGGCTCCTAGGCCGAGACCCTCGCGTAGGTGCCGGCTAGCTGCCCCGCCAACGGCGCGCCGTTCAACAGATTCTTGATCGACGTCGAGTGCGCTGCCAGATGGGTCATATCGACGGCAACCCTGGTAGCGTCGGTGATCGCGAAGTCGCCGTGCAGGTCGACGATGCGATTCTTCGTTGTCGAATCGCCGATTAGTATTAAATGTTCAAAAAATATAGTATGTAAATACTAATATGGTAATACAAAAAAATGGACGTCAAGAGGATTTTCTGGGTGACCATTTTTCTCTAAAAATTCTAAAGCTTCTTCCACATTAATGTGGATACATTGCACTGCGCGGTAATACCCAGGTATTTTTTCAATTGAGTATCTGAAAACGCCTGTTTCGACCAACGCGTCAACTACAGCTGTGGTTGCCTGCATTGTGTTCATATAAGGTGAGTTGGGTGGGAGAAAGCAACGGCGTAAAATTGCATCCAGACCATTCTTTAGCTCATTTTCGAACTTGTCGTAAGCTTGTTGACGTTTACTAATTGCTACTACCCAGTTTGTTCCACGGCGCACCCAGGCATCAATAAAACGACGCAGATCGATTTTTGCGCCGGGACCGCCGTGTGGCAAAGTGACATAAAGGCCATCTGTACTTAATAAGGACGTCGAAACCTTTGTTTCATCAGCATCGATATTCATGGTTTCATTGCGTTGATATTCCTCATATGGTATGACAACGTAGGCAGGATTGCCATTTGCGTCATTTATAAATTGAAGGGACATAAGTTCTCGGTTTGGTTGAATTACATCGAAATATACCGTGAAATAATTGAAAAGTCTACTTTTTTTCATCAAACATTGTGGTCAGAACCGGTAAGTACCTGTCAGCCTGACGTTGCGCCCTTCGCCCGGCATGATCCAGCGCGACACATGCAAGTGGCTCGAGACGAAATAATGCTGGTCGAACGCATTGCGTAGTGCCAGCTGCACCTCGATCGACTGACCGTGACAAAGCTTTCTGGCCCAGGTGTGGGTGGCGTCGAAGCGGCCGTAGCCCGGCAGTGTCGTGCCGTTGGCCTCATCGGCGAAGCGCGCTCCTTGCAGGTACAGGCCCGCACCGGTTTTCCAGGCGTCGTTCCAGCGATACTGGCCCCACAAGGTCATGGCATGGCGGGCCACGTTGGGCACGCGCTTGCCGCCATACACGGCATTTTTGCGATAGGCCGCGTCCGTGTACGCATAGGTTGCCGCAACGTCCAGGTTCGCGGCGACCGATCCGGTCAGCGATGCCTCGATGCCTTGCGAACGCGCCGAACCGTCGACGGTAAAGTCAAAATTATTTGCCGGCGTGCTCTGATCGGCCGAAATCATATTGGTCTGCTGCAGACGATACAGGGCGATATCCCCCATCAACAGTCCTTCCAGCCACAGCGATTTCCAGCCCACTTCCGTTTGCCTGGAAACGCGTGAAGGCAGCGACCGGTTCGATGACGACGACACCTGGTTTGGCGACATGCCGGCCGCGATATTGGCGTACAAGGTGTGCTGTGCCGATACGCGGTGCAGCACACCCAGTTTCGGCGACCAGCGTGACTCGTCCACTGGCAGCGTGCCCACGGCGCCATACATGAACTGCTGGTCCGTATAGCGCAGGCCCGCCACGAGTGACCAGGCAGCAAGATCGATCTGGTCCTGCGCCGATGCCGCGACCGATGTCAGATCTTCGCTCGTGCGCGAACGCGGTAACACCACGCCGGCCGGTGGTGCGGTTACGCCGCCGAACACGGGTGCGTAGACATTGATGGGCGGGCTGGTCGCTGCCGGAACAGTCAAGGCAGGCTGGTCGAGCGTCTCCTTGTACCTGTCCAGCCCGAAGAACAGCTTGTGGCTGATGCCAGCCAGTTCCTGCTTGCTGGTCAGCGACATGGCGATGCTGTCGATCCGTCGTTTGGTAGCAGGCTCCCAGGCCGACACCCTGGCGTAGGTGCCGGTTGGCTGCCCCGCCAACGGCGCGCCGTTCAGCAAGTTCTTGATCGACGTCGAATGCGCTGCCAGATGGGTCATATCGACGGCAACCCTGGTAGCGTCGGTGATCGTGAAGTCGCCGTGCAGATCGACGATGCGATTCTTCGTTGTCGAATCGCCGAATGGTTCGCCGAACTGGCGGTCGCGAGGAATGGCCACCGGGCGCCCATCGATTGCGGGGATGCCGTAGTCGGGGCGATAGGTCTGGTTGATGGCCTCGACACCGGCGCGCAAGCGATATCGGCGCCGGTCGCCTTGTGCGATGCCCAGCTTGACGGCCTCCAGGCGATCGGGGACATGGCGCCACTGGCTCGCATCCGAGCGCGTCACGATGATGCGCGCCGCCAGCGCGTCTTCTACCGACAGGATGCGGTTCAAGTCGGCGGTGTACTCGCGCGCGGCGTGCTCTCCCGCCGCTACCAGCACGGCGCCGGCGTTGGCCATCGTTGGCTGGCGCGTCACGAGATTGACCGTGCCGCCGGGTTCGCTGCGCACGCCCACAGCCGAGCCCGGGCCGCGCAGCACATCCACGCTATCGATGAAGGCTGGCACATACGGGTAGTTCGACAGGCGCACGCCGTCGCGCAAGATGCGGTTCGAGCCCGTACCGCTATCGGCAACCGCTCCACGCAAGATGAAAAACTGCGTATGCGCCCCGTTGAAACCCGAATCGGCCTGTGCCCCGGGAATATTGCGTAGCGCGTCTTGCAGCGTGGTGCCCGCCTGGTCGCGTACGCGCTCGCCATCGACGCTGTCGACGGAAAACGGCACGTCCATCGATGAGCCGTTGGTCCCAAGGGCCAGCGTGCCGGCGCGCTGGCCATCGGGCAATGCGTGGCCCGACACAATCACGATTGGCGTGCGCGTCGTTATCTCGTCGGCCTGCGCAACGGCGGGCGTGCCAGCGACAATCGTCAGTCCCAGCAAGACGACGCTGGCCGTGGCGTGCATGGTGGATGTGCAGCGTGTTTTTTTCATGGGGATCTCTCTCTCGTATTAACCTGAACGGACCATGCGATGAACGCATGGTCGGCAAATTCAAGCAGGCGAAGCACAGCACACGCTTGCGCATGGCTTCACGTCGAACTGCTGCAGAAGATCAGGAGCGCAGAGGAGGCGCTCGTGCTTGCGCGCGATGCCAGATCGCCAGCGGATAGGGCGATTGGAAGAACAGAAAGGGATAGGTTTCCCGGGTGTCGATCAGCGGGATGGAATATCCAGCGCCCGGTGGCAAGGCGAACGAGCCTGCGTGCGTCGCACACAGCGGGCAATGGGCGACATGTCCAGCATCGGAAGGCGCGTGATCGGAAACGTCGCCTGTCGCTGCAGTGACTTTGACGAAGCGGGTGCCACTCATGCTGCAAATTTCAGTCCAGGTATTCCCTGGCATCACAGACATGGCTTGGGACATCGACGGCGCCAATGCAGCAAACAGCATCGCAATGGATGCGAGCCAGGCAGCAAGGCAGCGTGTCATTCTGTCGATTCGCATACTGAAATTATAGCAGTGGGTATCAACACAAAGTAGCTATTCAGTCGTTGTTCCGACGCCGCTGAAAACCCGCATCACACACCTCAGGAAAACCACCGCATAAACGTCGCGCCACCGCCTCAGTAGTAGTACGCAGAACCCTACCGCTTGAATACTGAGACGGCCTTTTAAGCGGGCCCGCCCCAAGCAAGGCTACTTTGTTTGGGCTATACTTGCCCAACTCCTATACAAGAGTTACCCCCAGTTTCGATGGACGCCAGGGATATTGACTGGCCCGCCTGACTCTCCTGTCAACGCGTTATATCCTTGTTTGCCAGCCCATGATGCCGCCACGATCGAGACCCGGTCGCAGCGACGCATCGGCCTTGCTATTGCGTCGGTTGCCGAGGCTTGTTGCGGCTATTTGCCGCGACAGATCTCGACAACCCGTTCTCTATTGGCGCTTCCTGTTGCTTGCGGAATGCGCCACTACCGAGCCGTTGAATTTTTAAATCAGATGTTGCATGCCAGGCCATCGCACACATTTTTTCAGGTGATACTCGTATGCGCAACTCGCTATTCGTCGTCCTCTCTTGCTTCATCGTTGCTTCGTGCTCGAAAGCGCCCGCTCCATCCAATGACAAGCCGGTCGACGTTGTCCTGATCGGTGCCGGCGTCATGAGCGCCACGCTCGGTACGATGCTCAAGGAACTCGATCCGGAACTGTCGATCCAGATGTACGAACGCATGGACTCGGTCTCGGCCGAAAGTTCGGATGCCATGAACAACGCCGGCACCGGTCACTCCGGTTTTGCCGAGCTGAACTACACGCCGGAAATGCCGGACGGTACCATCGAGACCAAGAAGGCGGTCGACATCAACGAGCAGTTCGAAGTGTCGAAGCAGTTCTGGGCGTATCAGGTGAAGAAGCAGTACCTGGGCGCGCCGCAGACCTTCATCAACAATGTGCCGCACATGGCCTTTGTCTGGGGCGACGACAACATCAATTTCCTGCGCAAGCGCTACGCCGCACTGCAGAAGGAAAACCTGTTCAAGGGCATGCTGTATAGCGAAGACCAGGAACAGATCCGCAAGTGGGCGCCGCTGGTCATGAATGGCCGCGATGCAGCCCAGAAAGTGGCTGCGACCCGCATGGAAATCGGTACCGACGTGAACTTCGGCGCCCTGACCCGCAGCATGGTCAAGCACCTGACTGGCACCCACGGGATGACGCTGAACCTGCGTACCCAGGTCGAAGACATCAAGCGCGGCGAAAATGGTCTGTGGAACGTCACCGTCAAGAATCTGGCCGACAACAAGGTCTCGACCGTGAGCACCAAATTCGTGTTCATCGGCGCCGGCGGCGGCGCACTGCCACTGCTCGAAAAGACCGGCATTCCTGAAGCCAAAGGCTTCGGTGGCGTACCGGTCGGTGGCCAGTGGCTCGTCACCACCAACCAGGCGCTGGTCGAGGCGCACAACGCCAAGGTGTATGGCAAGGCATCGGTCGGTTCGCCGCCAATGTCCGTCCCGCACCTGGACACCCGCGTCATCGACGGCAAGAAAGCGCTGCTGTTTGGCCCGTTCGCGACGTTCT